>Ga0214917_10002461_pt1 | contig 22464 bp, 22 predicted proteins | sample LL_1208_BB_MetaG_FD_177983 | JGI IMG/M metagenome (GOLD analysis project Ga0214917, IMG submission 177983) | Freshwater microbial communities from Lake Lanier, Atlanta, Georgia, United States - LL_1208_BB | ecosystem: Environmental > Aquatic > Freshwater > Lake | place: USA: Georgia | collected...
AGGCCAAATACTATTGAATTTATTGGTTTGCAAAGAAAAAGGGGCTACGTTTACACGTAACCCCTTATTTCTATTACCTATTTGGCTCCTCGACCTGGGCTCGAACCAGGGACCTACGGATTAACAGAAAGCCAGGCTCTTAAAAAACCCATATAAATCAACGACTTATACGTGTTTTTAATAAACGTGTAATATTTCGTGTAATAACCCCAAAAGTTACATTATGTAACTTTCCAGTCAAAACTGTCAAATTTACGTTCAGTCAGATCATTTTACACGTGAAAGTTTGAAGCCAGGCTTGGGGCTCGAACTGGTTTTTGAAAAAGTTAGACGCCATGCGTGGGCATCAAGCCCTATTTTTCGTAGTAACGGATGGTTTCGACATCCACGCCGGTGGCGAGGGCAAGTTCCTTTATCTGCATTAGATGATCCTGCTTTAAATAAGTATTTGACACTGTAGCGGCTCCAGGGTTTCTAATGCAAGAATTGAAAGGAAAATCCATGTCCACCCACTGCTGTGACCACGTCGCACCCAAACTTGATGCCATTGTCAACCTGGCCCGTTACCGCAAGATCCTCTGGATCGCCCTCGTGGTCAATGCCGCGATGTTCCTGGTCGAGATCGTGGCTGGCGTTCAGTCTGGGTCACTTTCTTTGCTGGCGGACGCGGTCGATTTTGCGGGCGACGCAATGAACTACGCGGTGTCGCTCGCGGTGCTTGCTTCGGCGCTGGCATGGCGGGCGCGCGCCGCCATGCTCAAAGCCTTGAGCATGATGGGTTTTGGCCTGTATGTGCTTGGCGCAGCACTGTGGTCGGTGTGGAACGGCGGCGTGCCCCAGGCCACCACTATGGGTTCAATAGCCCTAGTGGCGCTGGTGGCCAACGTGGCCGTGGCATGGATGCTCTACGCCTTCCGCGAAGGCGATGCCAACATGCGAAGCGTGTGGCTTTGCTCTCGCAACGACGCCGTCGGCAACCTTGCCGTGTTCATCGCCGCCTTGGGCGTGTTTGGCACTGGATCGGCCTGGCCTGATCTTGCGGTGGCAAGCCTGATGGCGGCGCTCGCCTTGCACGGTGGCTGGACCGTGCTGCAGCAGGCGCGCGGTGAACTGGGCGAAGATAGTGCCAATGAAGACCGCAATGGCCACGTCCACTGATGTGAAGATTTGCCCCAAAAATAATCAGCACCCGTAATCCCTAGTAACTGAACTTCTCCCTTCGTACCTGAAATTGTTCGATCAAACGTTTTACCTCCAACATTGAAGGTGATTTGATGAGTCCCCTCTTTTAATCGCAGGCGAATCATGGAGTTTGGAACAGTCTCCATCGCTGCGCCACCATCCACAGAAATGTCCAACGGATGATGTCCGTCGTCCCTATAACGCAAGACGTAAACCGTTAGAGCTTCTGGCACTGAGGCAAACGACTTTGCTTCATCATCTTTGGCAATGCTGGGTGCAGGATCTTTGGTGCAGTAAGCATTTCTTACTGAATGCGTATGGCAATATGGCTTCTCAGCGATTCGATCAACGGGTGTAGCGCAACCTGCGATGCCAAGTACGCAAGCTTAGACGACGATTGTTTTAATAGTCCAAATTTTCATAATATTTTCTCAAAATTGATCCACCATTTGTGGCAAAAAAATTAAGTTGTAAACGCCTCATTTCAGTACAAAACGTGCAGAAGTGGTTTTCCCAGCTGTACTTAATTGAGCCACAACCTTTGTCCCAGGAGCTACCTTGAAGCTACCTTTGGCTTCAAGCTTGTCGCCTGTTGGTTTCAACTCAACTTCTTGCTTGTCAGCACCAGAAAGCAGTGTGACTTTGGCCGTCGTTTTACTCACGTCAACGGGTTTGCCATGGTCACGCACGAACAACTGCAGTACATCAGGTTTGGCAACGAGTTCGTAGTCAACATCCTTGACGGTGGTCAAAACACCCCCTTGCATGGGTTTATGAACCGCATCATTGGGGCCAGCCAATGCGAGCCCGCTGAGAAACAGCGACGAAGTGATCAAGAGCGTATGGAATTTCATGAGATGTCCTTTTGAGGTTGTGTTTGAGGTTGAAGAAACGAATGAATGGTCAGAATGCTTCAGCATCTTTGTCTTGCAAAAGCGCCTCGGCAGGTTTACGGCCAAAGAGCCAAAACATGGCAGGCGTCAGAAAGGTGTCTAGCAGCGTCGAGCTGATCAAGCCCGAGAAAATCACCACGGCGACCGGGTGCAAAATTTCGGTGCCGGGGCGTTCGGCCTCGAAGAGCAAGGGTGCCAATGCGAAGGCGGTCACCAAGGCTGTCATCAACACCGGGCTCAAACGTTCCATCGAACCGCGCAAGATCATGGACTTGGTGAAGGACTCTCCTTCAAAGCGCATGAGGTTGATGTAATGGCTGACTTTCAAAATGCCGTTTCGCACCGAAATGCCAGCTAACGTGATGAACCCGACCAAGGCGGCCACCGACAAGGGCTGACCTGACAACCACAGACCCAACACAGCACCCACAAGCGCCAAGGGAATGTTCACCATGATTAAGGCAGACAAAACGGTGGACTTGTAGCGGCTGTAAAGCACCACAAACATCAACACCACAGAGACCACCGAGAGCAAAGAGATCAGGCGTGAGGCTTCTTCTTGCGCCTGAAACTGTCCTCCAAGGGTGATGAAGTAGCCCTCTGGCAATCGAGAATCCGCCGTCACTTTGCGTATGTCGGCCACAACTTCTGACAATGGGCGGCCCGAAGCGTTGGCAGAAATCACGATACGCCGCTTGCCATTGTCCCGACTGATTTGGTTGGGACCATCGGCGTCCTCAATCGTTGCGATTTTGGACAGTGGAATTCTGCCCGAGGGTGTTTCGATCAACACCTGGCCCAAGCCTTCCAGCGATCGTGCGGATTCTGGTAAGCGCACGACCAGCGCAAAGCGGCGACCTCCCTCCATGATTTGCGTGACACGTTCACCTTCCACCAGGGTCTGCAGTGTAGAAAGTACTTGCGCGCCAGACAGTCCGTATTGCGCTGCTGCGGCATAGTCCAACCGAACCTTAATCTGTGGCGCAAGAACTTGTTTTTCGATTTGCAGGTCGGCCATACCCTCGATGCCTGACAGCCGTGAGCGCAGCGCATCGGCTTGACCGCGCAGCACGTCCAGGTCTTCGCCAAAGATCTTGATGGCGATTTGTGAGCGCACCCCAGACAGCATGTGGTCGATGCGGTGTGAGATCGGTTGCCCCACCTCAATCGAAGCAGGCAGGTTGACCAAGCGTGCACGGATGTCGGCACGGACCTCATCCATTGAGCGCCTCAACTCGCCTGAGGGTTTGATGCCCACGTCCAATTCGCTGACATGAACGCCTTCGGCATGCTCATCGAGTTCAGCACGTCCGCTGCGCCTGCCCACATGCAGAACTTCGGGCACCTGCTTGACCAGCACTTCGGCCTGGCGTGCCAGGTCAGATGACTCTGTCAATGTGACGCCCGGGTTCAGTCGTATGCCCACCAGCAAGGTGCCTTCATTGAATGGTGGCAAGAAGGTGGTCGGAAAAAACGGAACAGCCGCCGCTGCAAACACTACCGCCACACATGCACTGGTTATCGCCACGCGTGGCTTGTCCAGCACTTTTTGCAAACTTCCTTTGTAGCCTTGCTTGAGCCATGCCAGCACTTTGGTGTCGCCATGGTCCAGGTTTTTCATGCCCGGCAAGAGGTAGAAGCTCAGCACCGGCGTCATCGTTACCGACACCAGCAAAGAGGCCAGTGTCGAGATGATGAAGGCAATGCCCAGCGGAACAAACAACTTGCCTTCCAGGCCCGGCAAAGCGAAAAGCGGAAGGAAGACCAGCACGATGATCACCGTCGCATAGAGGATCGCCGAGCGGACTTCCATGGACGCCTTGGCCACGAGCGCGAGCAGCGACAGGCGCTGGCTTGGGTCTTTGGCGCGGTCTTCTTTCATGCGCCGCAAGATGTTTTCCACATCCACCACGGCATCGTCCACCAGTCCGCCAATGGCAATCGCCAGCCCTCCAAGCGTCATGGTGTTGATCGACAAGCCAAAATACTTGAACACCAGTGCCGTGATGAAGATGGACACTGGGATGGCGGTGAGCGCGATGATGGTGGGGCGAACCGTACCCAAGAAGAAGAAAAGGATCGCGGCCACAAACAGCGACGCACCGATCAACTTGCCTTGCAGCGTCGAGATAGAAGCCTCAATGAAGCTGGCTTGTCGGAAGGTCACACGGGGTGCCTCCATACCCGCAGGAAGGGATGCCTTGAGATCCCCAATCGCTTCTTCAATCGACTGTGTCAAACGGGTCGTGTCAGCGATTGGCTGCTTTTGAACGCCCAGAATCACGGCTGGCTTGCCTTCAAAGCCTGCATCCCCACGTTTGATGGCTGCGGCAAAAGTGACCTCAGCGATCTGGCGCAACAAGATGGGCTGACCGTTCTTGGCGGTAATGGCCAGATTGCGCAAGTCCTCCAGGCGGGAAGTGCGACCAAGATTTCGAATCAGGTACTCGCGCCCGTTGAGCTCCAGAAATCCCCCTGAGGTGTTGGCCGAAAACCCGCGCAACGCCGACTCCAACTGGTCCAAGGAGATACCCAAGTCCGACAGGCGCGCTGTGTTGGGCTGCACCTGAAACTGGCGCACTTCGCCGCCAATGGGGATGATCTGTGCGACGCCGGGGATGGCCAGGAGTCGAGGCCGGAGCACCCAGTCGGCGTACTCACGCACGGCCATAGGGGAGATCTTCTGCGGATCGACAGGAATAGCGATCTGCATGATCTCACCCATGATGGAGCTGATCGGCCCCATCCGTGGTATTACCCCGGCAGCCAAACCTTGTTCCATGGACGAGAGGCGTTCAGACACCAGTTGGCGTGCCCGAAAAATCTCCGTGTCCCAGTTGAAGGTGACATACAAAAAGGACAGGCCAGCAGAAGAGGTCGAACGAACCGATTCGACCCCAGGCAAGCCATTCATGGCCGTCTCCAGAGGAAAGGTAATCAGTTGCTCGACCTCTTCAGGCGCCATGCCACCCGCCTCGGTCATGATCGTCACAGTAGGTTTGTTGAGATCGGGAAAGACATCGACTGGCGTTCGAGACAATGTGAATGCCCCGTAAGCCATCAATACGGCACCCGCTATCAACACCAGAAGCCGGTTGGTCAGGCTATTTTCGAGAAGCCACTTGAACATATCGTGACCCCTTTAACGGACTTGGTTGATGAGCGTGGCACCTTGGGTCGCCACACGGTCGCCAGACTTCAAGCCCGAGATCACCGTGACGCGAGCGCCATCCAGGGGCTCGAACGTCACCGTGCGGGGTTCAAACTGCTCAGCTGCAGACTTGACCCACACCACGTTCTGATTGGCAGCGTTTTTCATCAGTGCCGACTGGGGGACCGCAATACCCTGTGTCTTTTGCTTGGACTGCACATAGACTTTGACAGGCTGTCCAACGGCCAGACCTAGTAGTTCCGGGCTTTGCACTTGGAAGTTAAGCGGGAGCGCTTGCTCGCGCAAACTGCGCGCTGCACCCATGAAAACCAGTGGCGTGCGCTGGTCGCCGACAGCCAGTGAGGCACTGCCGATGTTGTTGGTCAGTGCGCTATCAAAAGCCAAGGCTTCGATGCGCAGTCGCCTAGGGTCGACAATTTCGAAAATTAATTCACGCGTGTCCACCACTTGACCTGCCACGACATGCGCCGAGGCAATCACGCCAGAAACTGGCGCGACCAGTGCTTCCTTGCTGTTCAGGCCGCCACCGACGGCCGACATGCGTTCGGTCAGGCTGAGCACGTCGCTCTCTGCGGCTTCCACTTCCTTGCGCGGCACCGTGTCCGATAACTCGCGCAAACGTGCCAAACGCTTTTCAGCAAGCGCTTTAGCCGCGCGAAATTCGGCCAATTGAGTCAACTGACCTGCACGCTCTAGGGGGGCGAACGCAGGGACGACGTAGGCCAATACCTGTCCTTTATTCACGGTTTGCCCTGCGTTGGGCAGGCCATTAGGGCCGGGTTCTATGCGTCCGGCGTTGATGGGCTGGACTTTCCCCCCTGCGTTGGGGTCCATCAGCACCCGACCATTGAGTTCAAAGGCGCGTGGCAGCTCGGTGGTTTCCACCACAAGAGTGCGCACATTCAGTTGGCGTTGGGCTGGCTTAGGCAAAAAAACGCTGCCATCGGCCATGCGCTGTGGACCATTGGTATTGGCCATCGTAGGCGCAGCCCCGTGGTCATGGCCTTCGCCCGCGTACGTAGGCAGCGCAGCACCTGCAAGGGTCAAAGCCGCAGCTATTGCCATCAAGTGGTGTGGTTTAAAAGTATTGATTTTTTTCATGCTGGTGGCTCCTTAAGCCGTACGAGCTTGTTGACGAAAGCGAACGATCGCGCCCAGCGCCATCAGTGCGAATAAACCCGCGCCGATCCACAGGGCGATACCTTTCCAGGAAGAGCGATGGCTAAGTACATCTTTGTTCTCATGCATATCGAGCTCGGTAGCCAACAGGTCACTCAGATCACCGGCCTGAATGGTTGCAGTGATGGCAATGACGCCAGGTTTGAGCGTGTCCTTAAGGATGACTTCGTATTCACCTACGCCATGTTTTTCAGCTTTGTATTTGCTGCCTTCGATGTCAATGTCAATTTGAGCGTCATTGACGGGACTGTTGTCTTTAAAACGGTCCAGGTAAATCGTCAGCTGCTTGCCATTGACGATGCCAACCATTTCCAGATCCTCTGAAACCGCGACGAAACGCGGCAGTGCTGTGCCCTGTGCTTGTGGAGCAGCTTCTCCATGGTCGTGACCCGCACCGGCAATGGCCATGGGACTAAGCAGTGTGAAGATCAGCGCCAAGAGAGTGGCGGCTGTTGAATGAATTAAATTCATGGTGTTCCTTGAAATTTTGAGGGGTATCAGCATCACTCGGGCAGCAAGCCCAAGGACTGCCGCAATGCCGAAATGGCGGAGGCTAGGTCAATTTGGCTTCGAGCGGCTTGTCGCGCGGCCTCTGAAGCCTCGGCCTCAATGCGCAAGCGTGTGGGCAGATCTGTCTCGCCCAGCCTGAACGACTTGTCGAAAAAACCTCGGGACTCGTTGGCCAGCATTGCTCGTCGTTGCGCGGCGACGAGTTGGGTTTTTACAGCCTCTAGGCGAGAAGCAGCGCCTCTTTGATCAGCTTGAATTTGGTCCCTCTCAAGGATCAGCTTTGACTGCACTTCAATAGCCTCTGCCTGTGCCGTTGCGATACGAGCGTCATACCTGGGCCCTGAACCAAACGGCACTCGAATGCCGATGAGCACAGTCTGGCCATAGCTGTCTCCAAACGCCCCACGACCGCGCGTTGTGGCCATCGTGAGTTCCGGGTTGGATCGCTTCTGGGTGCTAATCAGCTGAGCCGTCCGCTCGGCCATCGTGATGCGGTCCTCCAATTCAGCCAACAAGGGATGACCAACCGATATAACCGAACTGGGGGTCGCTTCAGCTGCAGCGTTGACTGTCAAGTCAGCCTGAGCCGTTCTGCCTGTCAGCGACATCACTTGTGCCAAGGCTGCGGCAGAGGCCGCTTGAGCTTGGGCGGCATGCGCTTGGGCCGCAGCGAGAGCGCCTTCGGCTTGATGCCGGTCCGACTTGGCCAGATCACCCGCACTGGTACGTTTAGCAACATCAGCGGCGAGGCGTTGCGAATTAGCCAGTTGTTCGCTCGCCAGTTCAGCATCGACGCGAGCTCGCAACCAGCCCCACCAAGCATCCCTGACGGAAGCGGCGAGCCGCAGTTGTGAGGCGAGCAGCTTGCGCTCAACCAACGAGATTTCAGCCTGCGCCAGATCGGTACTGGCCGTGCGTTGCCCGGGTAGCCAAATGGGAATGGCAATTCCCACCTCGGTTTCACGCGAACCGTTGTTGCCAGTCATCTGGTCCGATCGCTGACTGATATCCAGCGATGGTGGCTCAGGAGACAGCATCAATGCGGCTTTAGCCTGGGCTTGGGCTGCATCGCGACGCAATTGAAGCGCGTGCGCCTCGGGCTGCCTTTGCCACGCCGTATCGAAAACATTTTTCAAGGACACCGAGCCACTCAACGCGGCGGCGGATGTGCCTTGTGCTTGGGCCGTCAGCACCAAGCCACTCAGGGTCATGACCGACAGCGCGATTCGAATCGGTGTCGATCTTTTTTTGTACAAACTCATAGCTCATCTCCAATGGTGAAAACATCCAAGGAGATCAGCGAGCAGCGACAACACGTCGCTAGGCGATGAGGCAAAACGCAAAAAGCGTCATGCTCACTCGCGCACAGGGGATTCGAAAAGAGGTGGAGAAACCCGAGACTCGCCGATCAGGCAAGCACGGGCCAATTAGGCCGCTCAGGGCGTTCTCTTGAAAGCTGAGAAACAATCACCTGAGGGTGAAGTGGATGATCGTCAGAGACCGCTGCTGAGATCGTGTTCAGGTAGTTGACCAGAGCAGCTGCACAACCCATATGGCAAGTGGCACAGTCATGGTCCACGCCCGCCGATTGGGGTGAGTTTTTGCTGGACTCTTGCTGGTCAACTGACGCATGGTCATGGGTGTGGTGACCAGGGTGCGTGGCATTCACACTGGTTTCGTGCTCGCAATAGCTTGCCATTGCTGCCCAGCTGTATTGCAAGGGCAACAGAACTAGCAGGAAGATTGCAAAGAACTTTCTCATTAATTTTATTTTAAAGATTTAGTCCTTCATCGTCGAGGTTTGTTCAATTGCCCTCATGGATGCTCCGGTTTATTACAAAAAATTCAAATGTTGAATTTTATTGATTGCATATCAGTCGAGCATGAATCAACTTGAAGAACGAAATTTCATTTAACTTAGTTAAGAGCCCACAGAACCCCTGATTAACAGAAAGCCAGGCTCTTCAAAAACCCTTATAAATCAATGACTTATATGCATTTTTGTTAACCGTGTAATATTTCGTGTAATAACCCCAAAAGTTACATTATGTAACTTTCCAGCCAAATCAGTCAGATTTACGTTCAGTGTAATCATTTTACACATGAAAGTTAGACGCTAGGCTTGGGGCTCGAACCAGTTGGGGCAAAAGTTCGGATCTACGTTCGGCAGTCAAACTTGATCATTTGGGCGGCATCGCAATTGAAAACCGTGCGATACCTCGTGCGATCGGTATGCAGTTCGTAGGCTGCTCATCAATTAATGGGTAAGAGCAAGTAGACCTTCTTCTCGCCTTATCGTTTTTGTCTTCTCTAAAGCTGCAAGTGTTCGATAAAGAGCTTCATGAGTTACGCCAAGTTCACCAGCCAACGATTTCAGCCCCGTATTAACTTGATATTCGCCATTCTTGCCCTCAGTGTTGATGAGGTGAAGAACGCGATCTTTCAAAGATTTCATACTGAGCCGTTCGCAGTGAAGCCGTAGTCTTTTGACTTCTGCGTTGAGCATGCTGATCCATCGACTCGCAAAGTCTGCATCGCGGTCCAGTTCCGCTGCAAGTACTTTGGCAGGGACTTTGATGACATTGGAATCTGTAATTGCCAATGCATCACAGTGATATTTCGCAACTTTCAGACTTGCCTCGCTTACAAACCCCAGCCTTGTTCTTTGTAAAACAACAGGTTCTCCTTGCAGTCCCGTACGTTCAAGGGTTACCTCGCCTGCAATAACGTAAAACATCCATGCAGGTTTTCCCCCAGTTAGGAACAAGCGCTCGTTCCTCTTGTAAAAAGCCCCAGTGCAAAGTTCGTGGATTTGCGGGGGCAGCAGTGCCTTTAACGATGGAGGGAGAACTACGCTTTTCATATGACTACGATCATACGCACAAAAGCTGAAGAGGCACATACTTCATTCATGCCGCAAGGATATTGGTCCAAGTGGTGCAAACAAGAAAGGGCATGGAAATGACAGAAGCAATTCAAATTGAGATTGAAAACCTCAAATGTGGTGGATGTGAAAAGTCCATCCTAAAAGGGCTGGCCACCATGGGTGAAATCTCCGATGTTGTGGTTGACCACGAGCACAAACTGGTGAGTTTTAAGGGAGAACAGTCTGTCCGAAAAGCAGTCGTAAACAAACTGCGCTCAATGGGCTATCCCGAAAAAGACTCCTTGTCTGGAATTGATGCAGGTTTAGCAAACGCTAAATCATTCGTCAGTTGTGCCATTGGCCGCGTGTCTTGATTCAAGTTTTTTAATTCAAATATGGAGTTTTATATGAAAAAGTTTCTCGCTTCCGCCTTAGCCATCACCTTGATTAGTTCATCTATTGCTAGCTTTGCCCAAGACCATTCTTCCCACGGTTCAAACGGTCAACCTAGGAGCATGGATTCATCAGAAATGAAAACCATGAAACAGGAAATGCAGAAAAAGATGAGTGCAGCTAAAACAGACGAAGAGCGTCAGGCTTTGATGGCCGAGCAACAGAAATTGATGCAAGGTAAACAGGGCTCAATGATGGCAATGCATTCAAAAGATCATGGCATGGGCGGTATGACCGGCAATATGGCCGAGCGTCAGCAAATGATGCAAAAGCATATGGGTTCGATGAACGGTCAGATGCCTATGGGCGAAATGTCTCATTAAAACCCAGCATCCCTCAACGTTCGTAGCGTTGGGGGGGGCTTTGCCTAGGCATAGAAATCCTGATAAAATTAAAAATGTGAAAACCCTCAGATATTTGGTGATGTGTCTGCTTTCTCTTGCAATTCCATTGCAAGGAATGGCCGCGTCCACTCAAATTTTCTGTCATGGTTCTGGTCCGGTTTCTTCAGTCAGCAACAAAACTGCTGATCATTCACATCACCAAGTAGACGACCACCATCATGGCCAAACCAAGCCTTCGGATAATCAAGTATCCAAAGTAAAGGTTGCTAAAAGCGCAAATCACAAATGCAGCACTTGCGCACAATGCTGCTTTGGAACTGCTTTGTTGCCAGCTCCGATTAACTTGGTTTTAAGTCAAGAACCAAGCACCTTTGTCGCAACCAGTTCTGTTCTCATAGGGGCTATTTCTCCCCTAAATTTAGAACGACCACCGCGTTCCTTCCTCGCCTGAACAATTTAGCAGCCTACCGGTTGCTCTAATTGCAGTTCGTCCTTGTGATGCATAGACATTGCGAGACGTTTGATCCAAGGTCAACGAGGAATTTATGTATATCAAATCTCTTAAGTCACATCAACTGGCTGTAGCAGTATTGTTTTCTTGCCTGCAATTGAGCAGTGCCTTTGCGCAGTCTGCAATAAAACCTGAAGTCTCGAAAGTTGAAAAGCCTGTCGAATTGGTCTATCAGTCGTCTTTTCAAAATTACCAACGCTACTCTGCGTCTCCCATCCAATCTTGGAAGCTGTCGAATGAGACCGTGAAAGAAATTGGTGGCTGGCGGGCGTACGCAAAAGAAATCACGCAAGAACAGAACCCTAAGCCTTCTACCCCTCCCACTCATTCTCATGGAGCTCATCAATGAACTCTAGATTCAAAAAGTTCAAAACATTGATTTTGTTCATAGCGGTTCTTGGGGTGTCAGGTTGTGCAAGTTATAACTTGAACCAAGGTTTAGACAGGGTGAACCGGGACGTTAGTAGCTTTACGCAGAGCGAGCTAAATCTTGCAAAGAACAAGGAAGATCGTGACAAGCGCCTTGCTGCAACGACTCAGCTTTTAGCTAAACCTGTGGGACAAAAAGAAGCTGTGCAGTTGTTACTTGCAAACAGCCCAGCATTCCAAGCTTTACTGGCTCAGAACTGGGCTGAGGCTGCAAGTGCAGCTCAGTCGGGTCGTATCTCAAACCCGACGTTTGCATTTGAAAGTGCAGTGATGGGCACTGAGACCGAGTTGAATCGTTTCCTAACCTTTGGGTTGTTGGACCTCATTACATTACCTCAACGATCGGCGATTGCTAAGGACCGAGTTGAACAAGCTCAGATCCGAATGTCAGCGGAGGTTGTTGATCAAGTCACTCGAGTGCGTCAATCGTGGGTGCGAGCCGTTGCCGCTGCGCAGTCTTACAACTACGCAGATCAAGTTTTAGCTAGCGCAGAGGCGAGTGCTGAATTGGCTCGACGCATGGAGTCGGTTGGCAACTTCAACAAACTGACCCGCGCACGACATCAAGCCTTTTATGCAGACGCCGCCACGCAACTGGCAAATGCCAAGCAAGTGGCTTTACTCCGTAGGGAGGAGTTAATCAGACTACTGGGTCTAGATGAGGCCCAAGCAAAACAACTCGTTCTTCCAGAGAGGCTTCCAAGCCTTCCCAAGCAACCTATGACACCAGAGGACGTAGCTAAGCAAGTGAGTCAAGAACGTCTCGACATTCAGCAAGCGAAAGCTGCGCTGAATGCTGCGGCCAAAGCGCAGGGCTTGAATCGGGTGACGAGTTTGACGGACATAGAACTGTCCGTGAGACGTGGCAGCGTATCGGACAGCAGTACATCCACAAACAGCTCTAGGCGTGGCTATGAGGTCGGCGTGAAATTACCCATCTTTGATTGGGGCGATATGCAGCGCGACATCATGAGCGCGCAAACCTTGGCTGCGGCTAATCAACTGGAAGCAACTGTTCGGTCAGCAGGTTCTTCTTTGCGTGAAAACTATGCAGCCTACCGAACTGCCTATGACCTTTCTAGGCACTTCAAAGAGGAGGTCATTCCACTTCGCAAAGTGATTTCAGAAGAAAACGTTCTTCGTTACAACGGCATGCTCATTGGCGTATTTGAGTTGCTTGCTGACTCGCGCGATCAGATTGGTGCAGTTATCTCCGCCATCGCAGCAGAGCAACAGTTCTGGTTAACAGATGCGGCGTTACAAGCCACACTGATTGGTCGACCCACTTCTGTCGGGGTAGCAGCGATTAGCAGCACTACAAACAATACGGCCGCTGGCCACTGATTGGGGATAGAAAATGAGTTCAAGACGAGATTTTTTTAAAACTGCTGGTATCGCAGGTGGAGCGATCGCAGCGGCTGCTGTGAGTCGTGTAGCCATGGCGGCTCTACCAGAGCCCGTCATCCAAACGAAGCCTGACACTATGCCGCCCTTGGTCCCAAATACTGGACGACCTTATAACGCAGTGGTCACACTTAACGGTTGGACACTTCCTTGGCGCATGAACCAAGGCGTGAAAGAATTCCATTTGGTGGCAGAGCCTGTGGTGCGCGAAATGGCGCCTGGCTTCAAAGCGCATTTGTGGGGTTACAACGGTCAAAGCCCCGGACCCACAATTGAAGTGGTTGAAGGAGACAGGGTCCGTGTCTTTGTGACCAATAAACTGCCCGAGCACACCAGCGTCCATTGGCACGGTCAACGCCTACCTAATGGTATGGACGGGGTGTCCGGACTGACTCAAAAATCTATTCAACCAGGCAAGACCTTTGTTTATGAATTTGTAGCGCGTCGACCCGGCACATTCATGTACCACCCGCATGCCGACGAGATGACTCAGATGGCTATGGGGATGATGGGTTTTTGGGTCACGCATCCCAAAGAAAAGAACCCTCTCATTGATGAGGTTCAGCGTGATTTTTGTTTTCTCCTGAACGCCTACGACATTGACCCGGGCAGCTACACGCCCAAAATCATGACCATGCTGGACTTCAATTTATGGTCGTGGAACAGCCGTATCTTTCCTGGCATTGACAGTTTGAACGTTCGCTTGAACGACAAGGTCCGCATTCGATTCGGCAACCTCACGATGACCAATCATCCGATCCATTTACATGGGCATGAGTTTCAGGTCACAGGTACGGATGGTGGCCCAACACCCAAAGGCGCGCGCTGGCCTGAAGTCACAACTGATGTAGCAGTCGGGCAAATGCGTCAAATTGAGTTTGTGGCCGATGAAGAAGGGGACTGGGCATTTCATTGCCATAAAAGCCATCACACCATGAATGCTATGGGACACGATGTACCGACAATGATTGGCGTAGACCATCGGGGTGTTGCTAAAAAAATCGGCAACCTAATCCCAGACTACATGGTGATGGGAGAACGCGGTATGGCAGACATGGGCGAGATGGATATGCCGTTGCCCGACAACACAGCGCCCATGATGACGGGCCAAGGTCCCTTTGGTGGCGTTGAAATGGGCGGCATGTTCTCCGTGCTGAAGGTGCGCAAAGACCAAAAACCGGGAAACTATAAAAATCCTGATTGGTACAAGCATCCACCTGGCAGCGTGGCCTTTGAGTGGACAGGTTCGATGCCTGAGCCTGCACGCTTTAAAGCTGAGAGCGGGCAGTCAATGCCGCTGGCAACGCCTTCCAAAAAGGCTGTAGAAGTGCAAATACGCAAACCTTCGGGCCACTCTGGTCATTGAACTCTTTTAAACCTCAAATAAGGAAATTACATGAAATTCAAATCCATCATTGCGGCTATATCGACTGTTTTGCTCGCATCGATCGCCACTCAGAGTTTTGCAACCGGTAATCACGCAGGTGGCCATGCAGACTCAGATGCCATCGGTGAACCTGGGAAAGCTGCCGATGCCAAGCGAACCGTCACAGTGAACATGCTCGATAGCATGCGCTTCACCCCACAAAGCATTACGGTCAAACAAGGTGAAACTATCAAATTCATTGTTAAAAATTCTGGCAAAGTGAAACACGAAATGGTGCTGGGTACAGAAAAAGAGCTAAAAGAACACTATGAAGTGATGAAGAAAAATCCAGAAATGGAGCATGCAGATGACAACCAAATAACGGTACAACCAGGAAAGTCTGGTGAGATCATTTGGCGATTCACAAAGGCTGGCAAAGTTAATTTTGCATGTCTACAGCCTGGTCACTACGATGCAGGTATGAAAGGCTTCGTAACGGTCACTGGTAAAAATACAGCTTCAAAAAAGGAAGACCATGTTGAACATAAGCATTGATAAAGTATCTAGGCGTTCAGCCTCTAGGTTGATCTTCGGGCTAGCCGGTGCTGTGGCGCTAAGCGAGCACTTGGTTGTATTGGCCGTATCGCCTAAAGATCAAGTAAAGGTCTGGAAAACGCCTAACTGTGGTTGCTGCAGCGAATGGGTTGCTCATCTGCGCAGTGGCGGCTTTGAGGTCGTGACCTACGATGTCAACGATACCGCGCCCATACGCCAAAAGTTCGGACTGGCTGAGAAATATGGATCGTGTCATACCGGACAACTTGGTGATTACGTCCTCGAAGGGCATGTACCTGCAAAGGAAATGCAGCGACTCCTGCGTGAGAAACCAACGGCACTGGGCCTGGCTGTACCGGGGATGCCTGTAGGCTCACCGGGCATGGAAATGGGCAATACCCGCGATGCCTATGAAGTCTTACTGATCTTAAAAAACGGCAGCTCCCGCGTCTATCAGTCTTATCCAAAAAAATCTTAAGAATAATTAACCTCAACTTACTACTGAAAGTCTCTTCATGAAAAACATCAAAACATTTTTGATATCTGTTGCAATCGTAGGAGGTACAGCCCATGCACAAACAACCATAAAACCTAGCGACGCTGCTACGACATTGGACAGTAAAAAAGAATTAGCTATAGCTGTTGAGAACATGGCCGATGCCGAAGTGCGTAAGGTAGATTTAGAAAATAAAAAGATCACTCTTCGACATGGCTTTATTAAAAACTTGGATATGCCTGCCATGTCTATGGTCTTTAATGTAAAAGACGTCACGCTTCTTGAAAAAGTAAAAGTAGGAGACAAGGTGAAGTTTTCCGCAGAAAAATTAGACGGTGTATTTGTTGTTACGAGCATGTATTTGACAAATTAATCATCTACAAAAAAAGTCCACGTGGCACTTCCCCAATTTTGTAAACGCTCTCAATAGTGCAATTGAGGTCTCTCGAATTCAAGGGGGACAGTTTAAAAATTGGCGTTTTTTGTGATTGATATGTTAAAACTATTAGTATGACTGATATCAAATACACGACGACCTACGAACTCACTGGTCTGCATTGCGGCGCCTGTGTTAACAAAGTAACTCGGGCCTTGGAACCACTTGCTGCCGGGGTTGAGGTGAGCCTGCAGCCCATGCAGGTAACCCTGACAGAGGCAACAGCGGATTTTGAAGCTTTGAAAGCAGCGGTAGAGAACGCTGGAAAGTATGTCCTGATGCCTCATTCAGAGCCGATTCAGTTGTCAGATATGGAGCCAATCGAATCAGTACGGGCCCAAAAAGCGCCTTTACACACCGACGAAAATTCTGCATCGAGTTGGCTGGCCACCTACAGCCCGCTGCTGTTGATAGTTGCCTACATACTTGGGGCCAGCTTGCTGGTGCAAATTGGAATGAACGGTATGGCTGGCCTTACGACTGCAGACACCATGCGCTACTTTATGGCAGGGTTTTTTTTGGTGTTCTCATTTTTCAAACTGCTGGACATCAGTGCTTTTGCCAACGCCTACTCAGCGTACGACCTGCTCGCGAGCCGCTGGCATGGTTGGGGTAAGTTGTATCCTTTTGTAGAGCTGGCGTTAGGGATGGCTTATTTGGCGCACTTCAACCCGCTGCTGACGCATTGGATCACCATCATCGTGATGAGTTTTTCAGCAATTGGTGTGATTCGCGCTGTGGCCAGCAAAACGCAAATTCAGTGTGCCTGCCTGGGCACCATGTTCAAATTTCCAATGAGCACGGTGACAATTGTTGAAGATGTGGGCATGGTGGCGATGGCGGCGGGGATGCTGGTTTTCTCACTCTGAAATTCAACTTTTTCAGCTGTGTAAAGCGGCCTACGAAATCGATGAGTTCCTGAAAAACTTCAACACTGCTCGCATACCTATTAGGCGGCCAGTTCGTAGCTCTAGCAGAGTAAATTAAATCAACTCAACTGCAGCCTTCAACTGACTTGGACTGCTGTAAAGATATGCAGCAGTAGTGCTGATGCTGCGGTGACCAGCAAGCGTTTTCAAAATATGGATGGCAGTGCCTTTGTTGGCCAGGTTGGTCAAAAACGTTCTACGTCCGCTGTGACTGCTTGCACCTTCAAGTCCAGCGCCCTCGTAGAGCAGTGCGAATGTTTGGGCCAAGCTGTTTGCGTTGAAACCTGCCCGGATGCTTTTTTGGCTAGCAAAGAATGGGTAGTTGCGATCAACGCACTTGGCTTGCGTCACGTAGGCTTGCAATTCTGCTTTTAGTTTGGCGCTTACGAATACTGTACGAGCATGGCGGCCTTTGGTCATGTCGGGTAGCAAGCGGATTTCATCTTTAATTTCGCCATCTGTGGTCGTGACATCGCTCCAGCGCAAGCAGGCTACTTCACCGATTCTTAAACCTGCCCAGTGTGTGAGCAGCATCATTGATCTGTTGCGAGCTGCGTACTTGCGTGTATTGATGTGCGTTAGCAAGCGCTCAATTTCAGCGGTTGTAAGTGTCTTAGCTTGTGCCATGGTGTTATCTCCTAAATCATGTGTTTGCGTTAATTGCATTGTGTTTTCATATATTTATCTGGACAACCTGAGTCCCGCCAAAGTGGCGGGTTTCTGGGTGATCGCCGCGCTAAATGAATTGACTGTGGATAACTTTTTCACGGTTTTTTTCTTCAATGTTTTCAACGCTTAAACCATGAAATCTATTAAAAGTACTATTTTTCGTGATTTTTCTTGGATAACTCGAGTGAGATGTGGATAACCTGCGTAGATCGGCGAGCAAGCCCTACAAGCGCTGATCTGGGTTCTCAGCACTCAAAGTATTCGAGCGACGCAAACGATCCGCTGTAGGGCTTTTTAGCGCGTCATTTTTTGTGTTGTGCTGGTGAAATTTGTGAAAGCAACGCTTTCTTTAGCTACAGCCCGAATGGGTCCTACAGATCTAAAAAATTGGGCTGCGAAAAATTATGGTGAAGTACTTATCAAATCACCATGGTGATTTTTACTCGGTACCCGTCCAAGTTATCGGGTTACCAAATGTCGGTTGTCCATTTGCGTGTCTGAAAACAAACTTTAGTCACACACACAAAAAAGGACTAGAGATGACAGCAAATAGAGAGCTAGAAGAACTGCAAGCACAGCAGGTGCGTGCAATAGCAAAGGAACGTTTGCAATCCGCGATCAACTCCTTGCAACGCGCGATGTATGACTTGGAGGTGTACTCAGACAAGTTTGATAACGCAAGCACTGACTACGAGCGTGGGAAGGTTGTGAACTACGCGATCAATCATCTGTACTGCAACATTCAACCTAACTTGCGCATTGACCTTTTGGCAGACAGCCAAGCTGAGTTGGCAAAGCTGGAGGTCTCAAATGCGTAAAACGTTTGATCCAACCCAGCTAACTCAATTTATTGGCACCACGGGCTACTACCGAATCAGCCGCAGACACCTGCTTACAGATGGCACCAAGTACTTGGCTGAAGAAGCTGAATGCTTTTGGATGATGGATGCTATTGCTAGTCACCTAAGCGAGATTGGCACTGAGGACTGGTTTGTCCAAGTGCGTATGACAGTCACGGGCAACAGGGCAACAATGATCTACGAGGACGGCAGTGGCAGTGAACATGCCCGTCAGGAGATTTCATATACGGACTTTCCAATGCATGCCATTTCGCTTTATGCCTGCTGGGACGGAGAGCATTGGGTGATCATGCTGCCTAGCGAGTATTGACCTGACTAGGGCCAGACTGAATGCTGTGAAATCCCCACTGAGCCCATAGCAACCATCGCGCGTCCTGCGCGTTCAAGGCCCGAACTTCGGTTTTGATCACTTGGCTGCGGCCTTTGACCTGTGCTCGAACTGATGCTTGGTAGGTGTGCATCAAGTACTTATCGAAATTGCCACCTAGTCATTTCGGAACCAATGCCAGACAAAGAAGGACTTGCTTGATTTGACTTCAATCAGTCCAAGTGACCTATTTATGGGTCATTTGGGCATATGTGCTCATGACTTAATTAATTAATTACTATAAGCGTGTGACTTTTTGAGATTTCCCAAGAAACCTGTATAAACCTGCTAAATACATTGAAATTCCAGGATTTCTACAAGTCCTGAAGCAGTGGAGTGGCAGATGATCAAGATCACCGTAAACAGCGCAGTTTATGAAGCCTTGAACAAGGCTTTTCCCAAGCCTGCCACCTCCGCACACCGAGCCATCACTAAATACATTGCTGTGCTGGAGCAGATGCTGTTCAAGAGCCTGCACTTTGAAGCTACGCCCATGCAGCGCAAGCTGAACCTGTTTACCCTGTCCTTGCAGAAGTTGGCGCAGCAGGGTGGGCAGATCGGTCCTAACAAGATCCGTGTCCATAAGTGGCTGCGAGAAAACGGCTTCAGCCTTGTGGAAGCTGTGGTCGTTGGCTCAAACATGTCGGGCGAGCTCAGCCAGTGCAAGCTGACGCAGTGGGTCACCATGATTGACACACTGGCCATTGAGGACTCAATATTGATTGGAGCCAAAACAAATAAAGAAATTGACCAGCACTTGAGTGGCGATGAGTTTGGTAACTACCAAGTCTTTAACCTGCTGTATCCAGAATTTAAACAGCGGCTCAAGTCATCTGAAATTACCGCGTTGTTTGATTTCCTGCCTGTGGATATCGAATCAGTCAAAGCCTACATCGTGTGGCTCACAACGGAGAGCAAGCTCATAACCAGGGAGCAAAAGGATCAAGCTCTTAGGCAAGCGCGAATCATTTTGGCCATTGCCAGTGTGATGGATGGCAACTACCTGCAGCGCAAAAAGCCCAGTGAGTTTGGGCGTATGTATTACGAGGGCGTGAGCGTGCAAAACATCAACAAGGAGCTGCGCAGGGCGGTGCTTGGGGATTGCTGGGAGTACGACATCCGATCAAGCGTTGTGGCTTGGAAGATGGGCTGGGCAGTGGACTACATCAACGCCCGTCGACCTGGCGAGGATTTGCGTCGTGTGTTCAGTGCAACGATTGGATTTCTGGAAGACAAAGCAGACTTCATGGCCACTGTGCGCTATTTCACTTTCGGCGATGACAGTCCAGTAATGAAGGACTTTCAGCCCAAGCTCCTGAAGCAGGCATTCACAGCCATCAGCTTTGGAGCACGCACAAACAGCGTAGGGTGGCAAAACGAGTCTGGTGGCTGGAGCAATCCAGCCCTCGTTGACATCATCAAAAACAAAACAGACCGTGAGCGTTTTCTAGCTGACTTGACTGTGCAGGCCTTCATCCGGGAACAAAGTGAGCTAGATGCTTTCCTGTATGACTTGGTCTGTATCCAAAGGCGCGATCTGCTGTCAAAGAAATTCCTGCAAACGCCCAGTGGCAGACCTAGCAGAGCCAAAATATTGGCTTATCTGTATCAGCACGATGAAACTGAGATCATGGATGTTGTCCGTGCAGTTGCCAAGAAATACGATCGCGAGCCAATTGCCAATGTGCATGATGCGATCTTCTTTAAACGCAAGCTGGGGCTTGATATCAAGCACGAGTGCGAGTTATCCATGCGTGAGCATTCCAACAATCCCTATTGGCATCTCACAGCCAAACAGCTCGAGCGTTATCAGCCAAAAAATTTAGATCTTGAGCATGATGTGGCTGAACACCGAGCGAGAATTCAAGAGGAAGAGAGAAGGGCAATGGAGCACTTTGCCAATCTATCCGTTGACTAGAAAATCACGAGATTTCGTGAGTCCTTCCAATCCATCGGGTTACCTGCGATTTCGGTTGTCCAGACCACTGGTCCGAAACTAAATTTGTTATTCCTGCAACACATACACAAGGAGTAACCATGTCAGGTCTTAATGCATTGAAATTCACCAACAGCAAGCGTCAGCAGGGAAGGAGCCCGCAGCAAGCGCGTAGGCAAAAACTCAGCGTCAAGCTGGAGGAACAAATCCAGCTAGCCAAAGCTCAGCAATCTGGCACTGAATACGCGCCCACCAAAATCCGTACCGTCAAAGATGAGGCAACAGGGGAGAGTCGCAAGGTGCAAGTGCCCAAGAAGCTCAAGCCTTGGTGGTGGACAGATGAAAAGGGCAGGCTGTGCATCACAGTGCGTTATGGCGCTCGCACACTTGAAATCATGGATGGTAAAAACGCCATCGAAGCTGACAACATTGCGGACGTGATCACATCGCTACAAGTCATTCGCTCAGCTGTTGACGCTGGTGAGCTGGACAAGCGAATTGAAGCTGTCACCGGCAAGATCAAGGAAGGCATGCGAGAAGCAACGCCAACGCCAGTTCAAACACCTGCAGCCCCTGAGAAGCGATCCATTTTGGGGCTTTCAAGTCGCAAGTCTTGAGTAATAAAAAAGGCACCCTAGGGTGCCGTTGTTTTATTGATTGATTGTGCGCTCAGCCCAGTTTTTGCAATGCATGTCTGGTTGCGTCTCAGGATAGTGATCCATGCGCATTTGCTTTCGCTCCAGTGGCGGCTGAGCAAAGTAGGCATAGCCACAGCGCAACGATGTTGACGAACTATCGGAGTTCATCACATTCGCGCAGTTCACACAATGTTGGGGACTGGTTTTATTTTGAACGCTAAGTGGCATGGGTGCTTGAAAACTTTTGTCCATTTTCTAACGTTTTCATGGTCGATGGCGTTGACCAAATTCCTTTAGAGCGAGTTATCTAAACAGTGAACTTGTTGGGTTTTAGTAACTGCATGGCCTTTCGCGCTTTCTGCATTTTCTGGCGATTGCGCTCGATTTTGAGCGCGTTGCTGGCCCGTTTGCTGTTGGCGCGAAGTTGATCCAAGCGCAGCTGCTCAGGTGATTTGGGCTTTTCTATCTCGAAGATCCTCATAAATTTATTTATGAAGGGCAATTCAATGTCCGGTGGTTATGCGTCTCTTTTGGCTAAATAAATGTAGAGAAAGGAGAGCAACTATGCGATTTACAGAAATCATCAATCCCGAGGATCAATTGGCGCTTTGGCGTTTGATATCGGACAAGGTATGGGCAACGTTTCAGCAACTACCCCAGCAAGCGTCAACCGCTGGCCACCAACCCCCAATTGCACCAGTTGCTGCCAAGCCAACCCCCAAGGTGGCTGCTAAGGGGGTATCACGCGCGTCAGCCAAGGGTGTTGGTAAACGCAAGGCCACACCCGCAAAAGCGCACAAGCCCAAGCGAGCCCCTATGGCACCCCCGCCCAAGCCATTGCCCAAGCCCCAGCAAATTCAACCAACCCCCACGCAAACTAAGCAGGCCCAGACCCAGCAGCACCAACAATTAGCCCAGCAAATACACCAGGCCTTCAGTAAGAAATCAGCAGGCCCCACCCAACCCCAGACCATCCAACCCAAGGCCCCAGTCGCAGCGGGCGGGGCTCCCATGACAAATAGTTACAGCAATCGGGATAAAGACGAGCTGGTGTTCCATCAAAGAGAGAACCCATTCAAGCCCCTACGTGACAAAAAACCGCTCTAAAGCGCCGAAACACGGGGTTTTTGGCGGTTTTTGTGTGTGTTTTAAAAATCTTGGCTCGCGGTCACGACAGGCATAGCAAAAATGGTTTCCACATGCCAAGCTGCCATGCCCTCGGATTTTCATGGGGCTCAGCATGCGTGACTGACATTTCGCATGTCACTC
>Ga0214917_10002462_pt1 | contig 22457 bp, 11 predicted proteins | sample LL_1208_BB_MetaG_FD_177983 | JGI IMG/M metagenome (GOLD analysis project Ga0214917, IMG submission 177983) | Freshwater microbial communities from Lake Lanier, Atlanta, Georgia, United States - LL_1208_BB | ecosystem: Environmental > Aquatic > Freshwater > Lake | place: USA: Georgia | collected...
TTCGTGTTCTGGGCCACGCCCCGGCCGATGGTCCGCCCCGACCCCATCTTCGCCTACTACCGCCAGGCGCGCGACCCGGCGTGGGTGGCAGGCGTGCAGGATTACGGCCGCCTCAGGGTTCAGGGCAGGCCGGCGACGGCGCCCCCCTTGGCCCTGGTTTCCGCCACCGGCCCAAGGCCCCCGCTGGCAAGGCCCGCGGGCGACAATGTCCGCCTTGTTCCCGCCGCCCAGCAGGGCAAGGTGGTGCTGAAAAACACCGCCCCCCTGCCCCCGAAAACCGACATCCCGGCGTCGCAGGTGGTCGCCCGCCCGCTCAAGCCGGGGGCCGTTCCCCCCAAGCCCAACACCATCATCACCGATGCCAAATTGAACAATTCCAAGGGCAAGGACCTGCCCAAGGACTCAAAGGCCATGCCGGAGAAGGACACGGCCAAGTCCAAGGCCAGCCTCAAGGACCAGCTCAAGGATTCCAAGCCTTTGCCCGAGAAGAACCCCACCAAGGCCGGCATCAAGGACCTGCCCAAGGACTCCAAGCCGGTCATCACCGGCAAGGACATGCCCAGGGAACCCGGCAAAGACCTGCCCAAGGCGAAGGACACACCCAAAGATCTGCCCAAGGCGAAGGATGCCGTTCCGGTCCCGCCCAAGGACCGTCCGCCGGTGAAACCCGCACCCGCGGAACCGGTGGTGAAAACCGCGCCAGTGCCGCCCGCAAAGGAAACGCCGCCTTCGGCGGGAACCAAGCCGATGGCGCCGCCAGCGGGCAAAACCATGCCCCCCGCCGGTTCGGGTTCAACTCGCCCCGCGCCCGCCGGGCCGAAAACCGGCCAGCCGGAAAAGGTTCCCCACTAAATGCGTCTTGATCCAACCAACTGGGCGAGCGTGGGGCGTCAGCCCCGTGAGACGCCACTTCGATCCTTTGAAGATCCAGTTTGAATAACAAAAACATTTCATGGGGCTTACGCCCCACGCTCGCCAACAATGCAACCAACTATGTCTTGCTCGCTTCCCACTGCTCGATGCTCATGAGCACATCGCGGGCGCTTGAGCCGTTGTACGACCCCACGATGCCGTCCTCGGCCATGGCGTCGATCAGGCGCGCGGCGCGGCCATAGCCGATCCCCAGGGCCCGCTGCAGCAGCGAGGTGCTGCCCCGCCCTTCCCGCAGAACCACCTCCACCGCCGGGATGTACAGCTCGTCCCTCGGCTTTGAGGGGCCGTCGCCCTTGCCAGGGGCGTCGTCGTCGGTCTTCACCTTCAACTGCACCAGTTCCTGGGCGTAGCACGGGTCGCCCTCGATCGATCCCACCACCCTCCGGATCTCCCCGTCGGAGGCGAAGGTGCCCTGGGCGCGCGCCAGTTGGCTGGTGCCCGGCGGCAGGAACAGCATGTCGCCCTTGCCCAGCAGGCGGTCGGCGCCCATCTCGTCGAGCACCACCCGGCTGTCGCTCTTGTTCACCACCTTGAAGCAGATCCGCGAAGGCAGGTTCGACTTGATCAACCCGGTGATCACATCCACCGTGGGCTTCTGCGTCGCCACCACCAGGTGAATGCCCGAGGCACGCGACTTCTGCGCCAGGCGGATGATGTGCGCCTCCACCTCCTTGCGCATCATCATCATCAGGTCGGCCATCTCGTCGATGAACACCACGATGTACGGCATGCGCGCGCCGTCGTTGCCGCCATCGCCCGGTTCCGACTCCAGCCTCGAGACCCGCTCCTTCTCCGAAAGCTCGTTGTAGCTGGCGATGTTCCTCACCCGCGCCCGGCGGAACATCTCGTACCGCTCCTCCATTTTTTCCACGGCCCACGACAGGATCGCCTCGGCCTTGCGCATGTCGTGCACCACCGGGTGCATCAGGTGCGGGATCCGACCGTAGTCGGAAAGCTCGACCACCTTCGGGTCGATCATGATCATGCGCACCTCGTCGGGCCGGCGCGTCATCAAGATGCTCAGGATGATGCTGTTCATGCACACCGACTTGCCCGTGCCGGTGCTGCCCGCGATCAGCAGGTGCGGCATGTCGGCCAGGTCGTGCACCAGCGCGCGCCCCTCGTTGTCCTTGCCCAAGAACAGGGGGATCTTCATCGACGCCAGCTTGGGCGCCCCCGCGGCCATGACCTCCTTCAGCCGCACCGTGGCGCGCAACTCGTTGGGAATCTCCACCCCGACGGTGTTCTTGCCGGGAATCGGCGCCACCATGCGCACGCTCGGCACGCGCAGGTTCAGGGCGATGTCGTCGCCCAGGCGGGTGACCTTGTTCAGGCGCAGGCCGGTTTCCAGCGCCAGCTCGAACTGGGTGATCACCGGCCCGGTGTTGATGCCCACCACCTTCACATTGATGCCGTAGTCGCGGAACGCCTGCTCAAGCTCGCCGGCGCGCTGCCGCAGCAGGTCCTCGTGGCGGTGCACCGCGAAAGGCTCGGGCTCGTCGAGGATGGCCACGCCCGGGGCCTTGTAGGAGGCGAATTCCGGTGCTTTGGCGTCTGAAATAGGCTTGGCCAGCACGGCGGGCGGCTCGGCGATGGCCGGGGCGGCGGCGGCGTGGTGGTGGATGGGGATGTCCGGCCCAGCGGCGGGAGCGGCCGCGGTCGTGGCGATCGGCACGGCGGCCAGGAACGCCTCGGCGGCGGCGGTGGGCTTGGCGCCCTCGCCCGTCTCGGCAGGCTTGGGCTTGCGCGCGGGCTTGGGCGCCTTTTCCTCCGCCTGCGGGGCGGAATCGGAAACCGCCACCTTCCGCGTGGCCAGCACGCCCAGCCAGCGGGCTGGCCACAGGCCCACGGCCAGCACCGCTCCCGCCGCCAGCGCCGCCCAGGCGGCGGGCACAAGCCGCCCCTCGGCGGGGGCGTTGGCCACGATCCAGATTCCCAAAAGGCCGGCGCCCCGGGCTTCGGCGCCCTCGGCACCGGCGGCGAACAGCACGCCGGTGGCCGCCACAGCCACCAGGATTCCAGCGGCCCTGAGGAACCACCCGAGCCTTGCCGTCCAGAATCCAAGGGCAAGCACCGCCACCGCCGCGGGCACCCCGGGGGCGGCCCAGCCGAACAGCGACCATGTCAGCCGCCCCAGCCAGGCGCCGGGCACCCCGAGCGGATGCGGTTCCAAGGGCACCGGCCAACGGGCGGCCGCATCCACCGCCGGGGGCGCCAGCAGGAGCGCCGCCAGCCAGAACAGGGTCGCCAGGGCCAATCCGAGTCCCAGGGCGCGCCCGGCGGAAACCCGCGCGGTGGCCGGGTTGGCGGTAAAAGGTTGCTTGGCGATCATGGATGCTCCAGCATGAGGCTTTTCACCATTATGACCCGGAAACACCATGAAACTGCCTCATGTCGTGCTGTTTGAGCCGGAAATTCCACCCAACACGGGCAATGTGGCACGGTTATGCGCTGCGACCGGGGTGGAATTGCACCTGGTGGGCCGCCTCGGCTTCTCGCTCGACGACAGGCAACTGGCGCGCGCCGGACTCGATTATTGGCCTTCGGTCAAGCTGCGCCTGCATGTGGACCTGCCGTCGTGCCTGGCCACCATCCCCGAATCCCGCGTGATCTGCTTCAGCACCAAGGGGGCGAAAAACTACGACCTCATCGAATACCGCGAGGGCGACTGCCTGCTGTTCGGCCCCGAATCGCGCGGCCTGCCCGACGACATTCTCGCCCGGCACGGCGAAACCATCGCCAAAATCCCCATGCCCGCCTGCGCCGTCAGAAGCCTGAACCTGTCAAGCAGCGTGGCGATCGGGTTGTATGAGGCCCTGCGCCAACTGAAAGCCTGGCAAGCCTGAATGTTTTTTAACCACGCCCGGCACACTGGCCGATGAACCGACAATCGACACCGGGGACCTCATCCATGCAGTCGCAGCCAAACCTGCACACCTACCACGAAGTGGAACAGTTTGTCCTTTCCATGCTGTGCGAGGCCGAGCGGCTCGACCCGATGTCCACGCCGATGTTCGCCATGCCGCTGCTGCGCTCGGGCCAGGTCTGCGGCCTGCTTTTCGAGATCCAGGGCCCCCGCCGCCTCCGCAAGCAGGCGGTTTGGACACCCGAGGAAAACCGCATCCTGTTCTACGACGCGGCGGGCAAACGCTACCAGGAAACCCGCCTTGGCGCCGGCCCCAGCGTCATGGAACTCCGCGGCCACCTGGGGCAATCCACCCGCGCGGCTTAACCGCCACCGCGTAGAATCTCCCTCTCCGGAGATTCCCCCATGCCGTACACGCCCATCCTGGCCACACTGGGGTATGTTTTTTCCCCCGATGGCCAGTCCGTGCTTCTGGTTCACCGCAACAAGCGCCCCCAGGATGACCACCTGGGCAAATACAACGGCCTGGGCGGCAAGCTCGAACCGACGGAAGATCCCGTTTCCGGCATGATCCGCGAAATCCGCGAGGAAAGCGGCCTTACGGCCACGCGCCTCGAGTTGCGCGGAACCATCAACTGGCCCGGCTTCGGCAAGGCTGGCGAGGACTGGTTCGGCTTCCTCTTCCGCGTCACCGCCTTCGAGGGCACGCTGATGGCGGAAAACCCCGAGGGTTCCCTCGCCTGGCACCCCGTCTCCAGCGTGGCCGGGTTGCCCATGTGGGAAGGCGACCGTTATTTCCTGCCGCTGGTTCTCGATCCATCCGGCCAGCCGTTCCACGGCACCATGCCCTACTCCCAGGGCAGGCCGGTCTCGTGGAATTGCACCTTCCTGCCTGCTTCGGGCGTTCCCCGGGGGGTATGATGGCGGTTGCACCCCGGCCGGGGCCCCCTTAGAATGAAAATTGACAAAGATTTTCAGGAACAACCATGACCGACCCCAACAACTTCGGCTTCGACTCCCTCCTCCAAGACCTGGGCGTTCCGGTGGAAATCCACCAAAACCCCATCGTGGCGGACGAACCGGCCGATCCCGAACCCGTGGCCAGCGTGACCGAGGCGGTGAGCATCACCACCGAGGAACCCGCTGCGGCTGTCATCGAGGCCGCCTCGGCCGAGGCCGCTTCGGAAGGCCCGCGTGGGGACGACCGCCGTCGCCGTCGCCGCCGCCGTCGCCGCGGTTCCGGCCCGGATGAATCGGGGTTCGAAGGTGGCGAGGGCGAAGGCTCCGAGAACGAGGAAGCGGCCGTGGCGGTCGCCTTCAGCGACGACTCCGAAGAGGAAGAGGAAGACGAACCGTTCGAGGTGGAGGATCTCACCAACCTCCAGTTCCCCTCCTGGGATGATCTGATCGGGTCCCTCTACCGCCCGCACCACTGATAACGCCTGATACCTCAACATCCTGCACGGGGTGAGCATGGGGCGTAAGCCCCATGCTGCGTTTAGTTCTGCAACAACAGCGAGTGTTTCATTCCCCCCCACGCTCGCCAACAAAATGCTACGAACCTGTCGGCGTTCGCCGCTTCCTGCAGCCATCGGAACAGTACCGAACCTGGTCCCAGACCTTTTCCCACTTCTTGCGCCACGAGAACGGCCTGTGGCACGCGGCGCACACCTTCTCGGGCAGGTCGGCTTTTTTCGGCGGCATCGCCATCTGCCTTGGGGCCATAGGGTCGATTTCAGTGTAGGCGCCGCATGGTTCCCCACGGACACTAACCGATGAAACACCCTCAGAATGAAAAAGAGCGGAGAAACACCAACCCGAGCCTTGCCAAACGCGCCATCATGCCAAGAAGAGTTTCGGTTCATGCATCTGAATAATAGGATCAAAAAGCCGTTTCGTTAAATTCGATTGTTGCGTTTACTGCGTTTGGGCGATAGAATGGTTGAATAGGAGCCAGGAACATGGCGACAATTTTCGGCGAAGCTTGTGAAACCAACACCCCGACGGCTGATGAGGCGAAACTCGCCCAAGAATGCATTCGGCGACTAGCCCATTTGGCTTCGCTAAAGGGTAAGAAGCCGTTTCAACTGCGCATCCAATCCGATGACAAGTCCACCGAGACCGTCTCCATTCCGGCGTCGGCATTCCTGCTCCTGAACAACATTCTGAAGCAGATGGCGCAGGGGAACGCCCTCAGGCTGATTCCGGTCCATGCGGAACTGACCACGCAGGAGGCGGCGGATATTTTGAATGTTTCACGCCCTTTCCTGATCGAGCAGCTTGAGAAAAACATCATCCCGTTTCGCAAGGTCGGCACGCATCGCCGTATCCTGTTCAAGGACCTGATGGAATACAAGGAGGAAATGGACCGCAATCGGCAGAAGGCCCTGGATGAATTGGCTGCCCAGGCCCAAGAACTCGACATGGGCTATTGAAGTGGGCCAAATCACGGTCATTTACGATGCCTGTATTCTCTACCCGGCGCCGCTTCGCGATCTGCTGATGCACATGGCCATGACAGACCTTTACCGCGCCAAATGGACGGAGGCGATCCACGACGAATGGACGCGCAACCTCCTCAATAACCGGCGCGACTTGCGACCTGAGCAGCTTCAGAGAGCCCGCGAGCTGATGAACGCACATGTGCGGGATTGTCTTGTCACGGGTTACGAATCGCTGATCGACGCGGTCCGGCTTCCGGACCTGGACGACCGGCATGTGCTGGCGGCGGCCATACGCTCGAACGCGAACTTCATTGTGACATTCAACCTCCATGACTTTCCAGTCGATGCCTTGGAGCCATTCGGCATTGAAGCCGTTCATCCCGATGATTTTCTGGCCCTTCAATTCGAAATCGCCCCGAATATCGTTTGCGTTGCCGCGAAGCGACATCGGGCCAGTCTCAGAAACCCTCCCAAGAATGTTGATGAGTATCTTGCCACCCTTGAGGCTCAGGGCTTGCTACAAACCGCATCAAAGCTTCGAGCGTTTGGCGAGTTGATTTGACCAAGCAAATTGCTTGTCCCCGCGCCGTGGTTGGAGCACTCCTTCCGTTTCCCAACTCATTCATCCAAATCCCGAATGCCCGACAGGCATCCCCCACGCTCGGGCCGAGGAGATGAAGATGGCGCCCCGGCGTATTCTTCCAACCATCTTGAAAGACCGGAAATTTTGCTGAAAGATTTCGCCGGGCAAATGCACCTTCAGGGTGATGGAAGGCTCCTCCCCCCGTCCGGTTGACACCGGAAACGGCCATTCCGCCGCTGAATCGTCCCCGCCTTCGGGCCATGGGGAAGCCTTGCGCGTTGCCGAAGACCCGCCCGTTCGCCACAACCGCTTTCATCCCGATCGCAACCCCGGCGGCTGGAACGAACTGGTTACCAAGTACCGCGATTTCATGGTTCAGGCCGCCCTCAGGTTCACCGACGACCCCCACATCGCCGAAGACATTGTCCAGGACGCGCTCAAAACCCTCTGCGCCATCCACTGGAACTTCTCGCCTCTCATTCCCGATGCCCTGCGCAAATGGCTCAGGCGCCAGGTAAGGCTGGCGGCGTCGCGCGTGATCAGGCCGTGGCGATCCAACATGAAGCTTGTGGACCACCGCAGGCTGCACAGGCGCATGGGCGATCGCCCACCCCGGCGGCACGAGATCACCTTCGAAGACTATGCCCGCATGTACGAGACCACCAAGCGCGCCGTGAGCAAGCGGTTCCGCGATAACGGCTGGCGGGCGTTTGAATCGGTCTACGAGATGGGGATCGACACCCGGGAAACTGCCGAGGCGATGGGGATCAGCGCCAACGCGGTCTACATTTATGGCTGCCGCATCCTGGCCACCATGCGCGAGGAGGGCGAACGCATCCTGGCCCGGGAAGGGTGAGGCGCGCGCGGGTGTCGGACACGCGCGCGAATGTTGGGGTATATTGGAAACGAAGGAAGCAGGAACGCTCGGCCGGCGGGTGCCCCCATTTACACCACCTCCCACACGCAACTGGCTCGCCTGAGGGTGCGCTCCGACCACGAGGCGTGGGGACTGTTCATCCATTTGTACACGCCCCTGGTGAAGCGTTATGTCGGCGAGGTTCTGGGGCAGGCCGACACGCACGACGATGTGGTTCAGGAGGTGTTCCTGTGGCTTTACAGCCATGAATGGAACCTGAACCTCCCCCGGCGCGGGTCGTTCCGGCGTTGGCTGAGGCGCGTCTCGGGGAACCTGGCGCTCAAGAACATCGAAAGGCGCAAGCGCCAGCACCAGCCTGTCGATCCGGTGATGCTCGACGACCTCACGGGCGAGGACATCCCGGGAAGCAACGAGATCGACGCCGCCGACAGGGCCCAGTTGGTGGAACGCGCCAAGACATTCATCCGCAAGGAGTTCCGTCCGCAGGGGTGGGAGATCTTCCGGCGGGTGTATGAAAACCACGAGGATCCGCTCGAGGTGGCGCGCGACCTGGGGATCACCCGGAATGTGGTCCACATCTATGGCTGCCGGATCATCACCCGCCTCAAGGCGGTGATCAGCGAATTCATTGACGAACTTTAACCCGTGATTTCCCATTTTACTGAAATGGGACCCGCCGCGGGGGGACCCTCGTTATGTATGGCTCATGAACTACTGAAGACCGGTAAGCGCGGTTGCTTGGGCGATTCCGCGATCAAAAAGCTGGCCGGGGGCGAGATCCCCGAGCCTGGCTTGTCGCTGTTTCTTGGCCATGTGGCCGATTGCCCCGAATGCGCCGACCGCCTCGAACTGCAGATGCGCGGCGTCACCTTCGCCGAACCCGGGCCTGTGGAGGCGGGCGACGACGCCCCCGTGGAATTCCTCGAGCAGGAGGCGCCCCCCGCCGCCGGTGAGCTGCCCCCCGGCCCTCCCCTGCGCGAGGGCGACCTCGGCTCCATCGGCCGCTACGGTGTCGAGGGGCTGATCGGGCGCGGACTCTCGGCCGTCACCTGGGCGGCCTTCGAACCCGAACTTGGGCGGCATGTGGCCATCAAGATGCTCCGGCCCGCCTTCGCCGCCGACCCCGAGGTGCGCGCCGACTTTCTCATGGAGGCGCGGGCCATGGCGGCCATCCACCACGAGGGCATCGTGCCGGTGCTCACGGTGGACGAGGCGGCGGGGATCCCGTTCCTGGTGATGCCGCTCTTGCGGGGCGAATCGCTGCAAGATCGCCTGGCGCGCGGTCCGCTGGGCGCCGATTTGGCCCGGCGCTTCACGCTGCAAGTTTGTTCCGCGCTGGCCGCGGCGCACGCCAGCGGCCTGGTTCACCGCGATGTGAAGCCTTCCAACATCTGGATCCGCCGCGAAGGCGAGGGCACCGAATCGGCCATGCTGCTCGACTTCGGGATCGCGGTTCCCAGCGAGACGGGCGGCAGCAGGAGCGGCACCGCGGGCTACCGCTCTCCCGAGCAGTCGCTGGGCGAGGCGTGCGATTCGCGCAGCGACTATTTCGCTCTGGGTTGCGTGGTATACGAGATGCTCACCGGCCGCAAGGCGTGGCCCGTGGGCGCCGCCGGCGCCGACCTGGCCCAGCCGCTGGCCGACCCGGCGGTTCCCGCCGGCTGGAAGCCTCTGCTGAGGTCACTTTTTTGCCTCGATCCATCGGGGCGGCCAGCCTCGCCGGCTGAAATCGCGCGCCTGGTGCCCGGGCACAACCGCTGGCTGGGCATGCCTGCGGCGGTCGGGCTGATGCTGGTGCTGATGGTGGCTTTCGGCGTGGCGTGGGTGTCGATGTGGAAGCCGGGTCCCCGGCCCGGGGCGCCTTATGAGGTGGAACCGGCGCCCGTGGCGGTGACGAACCCGCCGGCGGCGCCCGTGGCGGTGACGAACCCGCCGGCGGCGCCCGCCCAAGCCGGCCTCAAGGCCTTCGCGGTTTTCCAAGGGCAGCGAGGGTGCCGGCCCGCCCTGTCGCTGGATGGCAAGGCCGTGGCCCTGGCCACCCAGGTGAGCCGGGTGCGCCTCGTTTCCGTGGCCAATGGCGCGCCGCTTTTGGAATTCGATGCCGGCGGGCCGGTCGGACCGATGGCCCTCGGCGCGGCCTTCCACGCGGTCTTCCGGGCCAAGGAATCGCTGGGAGTCGGAATCTTCGACGCCCAATCGGGCAAATTCCTCGAGTCTTTCCAGGTCGATCAGAAAACTCCCGTCGCGTGGGCGGGCGCCGCCAACGACAAGCTGGTGTTCGCCTATTCCGGCAAACTGTGCTGCGCGCGCCAGGAGGCCCCGGGCGGCGCATGGAAGAAAACCAGCCTGTCCTCGCCGAGCACCAACGGGGTGAGCGCCAAGGTGGAGGAAATCAGCGTCCTCAGGGGAACCGACCTTGTCGGCGTGCATTACTCCGACCGGACTTTGTGCGTGGTGAACATCAAGGAAAACAAGCGGGTGTTCATCCTCGGCCACGCCTCCACCGACGACCTGCCCGGGCGCATTGTTGACTGGCGAAATCCGGAATGCTGCGTGGTGGTGGGCAACCGCAAGGTGTTGGAATTCTTCATCAGCGGCAAGGAAAAGGGGCAAAACGCCATGTGGCAACTCCCCGCGCCGGCCCTGGGCTTCGCCTGGATGGGGCCCGAAACCTTCGCCGCCGCCACCGACTCGGGCGGCATGGTGCCGAAACTGTGGCTTGGCAAGCGCGGAAGCAGAACACCCCTGGCCGAACTCGACACCGGCGGGGCGTGGATTGAACGCCTTCAGTGGATCGAATCGGCGCACATGCTGGCGGCCTTCGGCATCGACGGGTCGGTGCGTTTATACCAATAAGACATGGGAAGGCGCCCTGAAGCCGCCGGCCACGGATGCTTTGCCATTGTCCACGCCACAGGCCGGTTACCTGCTCACCACCCACGACCTCGGCGCGCCCGAGGGCAGGAACATCGGCGCCGCGGGCTACTCCTACGAGTTCGTGCTCAGGGCCCTGCGCCCCTATATTGAGCAAATGGGCCCGGTGGAGCGGGTGCCCAACCACCCCGCCGCCATCCGCCGCGCCACCACCGCCTTGCGCGCCCAAGGCCTCAGGCCCGTGCACATCGGGTTCCTGCCCTACCAGGACTTCCACTTCGCCCAAGGCGCGGCGAACATCGTCATGCCGATGTGGGAGTTCCCCGATGTGCCCGCCGAGGCATGGCATGGCAACCGGCAATACGACTGGCCCGCCACCGCCAACAGGGCCGACCTGACACTCGCCAGCGGACCGTTCACCCGCGGCGCCCTGGTTCGCGGCGGGGTCACCCGCCCCGTGCGCGTTGTGCCCGTGCCGGTGCCCCAGGCATATTTCTCGCTGCCGCCCTGGGCCCCCGCCGGCATCGAGCGGATCGACTGCCCCGCCTACCAGTTCGGCCCCACCGAAGACCATGGCTCCCCGCCCCCGGCGCCGGTGCCCGGCCGGCGCGCCGCCTCGGCATTGGGCGCCATGCTCCTGGGGCGCCAGGGCTACGACCGCCTGGCCCGGGGCATCAAGCGCCTGCTCAGGCGCCGGGTGCTCCCCTACCCGCTGTCGGGTTCCATCGAGCTTCGCGGCGTGGTTTATTGCAGCATCTTCAATCCCAACGACGCGCGCAAAAACTGGCAGGGGCTCATCGCCGCCTTCCTGGCCGCCTTGGGCCATCGCGACGACGCCACGCTGGTGCTCAAGCTGGCGACCGACGACATCGGCTGCGTGGGGCATGTGATCCACACCTACCGGTCGCTGGGTCCGCACCGCTGCCGGGTGGCGTTCATCTGCGACTACCTGAGCGAGGAGACGCTGCTGTCGCTGTGCCGGGCCACGGCGTTCTACGCGCACTCCACCCGCGCCGAGGGGAGTTGCCTGCCGCTGATGAACCACATGGCGGCGGGCCGGCCGGCGATCTCGCCGGCGCACTCGGCGCTGGGCGACTATTTCGATTCGCAAACGGGCCTTGTGGTGCATTCGGAGCAGGAACCGGCCGCCTGGCCGCACGACCGCGAGTTCAGGCCGCGCACCACCTGGGCGCGGATCGACATCGACTCGCTCTGCCGGGCCTTCGCCGACAGCCACGCCCTGGCGCTCAACCGGCCGGAGGAATACGCGGCCATGGGCGCCAGGGCGCGCAGTCGCATGCATGCCTGGGCGGGCCGCGACGCGGTGATGGCCAGCCTGCGCGCCGCGCTGGCGGATGTCTGATTTGAGGCACAAGGGTGCGCATGGGGCGTCAGCCCCATGCTGATTGATTCGGCGGACAGAAATCGAAAGAACCCCGAACGAAACGAGAAACCGCATTACTGAATGTTTTCGCATTCAGGTGAGCGTGGGGCGTCAGCCCCATGCTGATTGATTCGGCACACGGAAATCGAAAGAACCCCGAACGAAACGAGAAACCGCATTACTGAATGTTTTCGCATTCAGGTGAGCATGGGGCGTCAGCCCCATGCTGATTGATTCGGCACACGGAAATCGAAAGAGCCCCGAACGAAACGAGAAACCGCATTACTGAATGTTTTCGCATTCAGGTGAGCATGGGGCGTCAGCCCCATGCTGATTGATTCGGGGGACGGAAATCGAAAGAGCCCCGAACGAAACGAGAAACCGCATTACTGAATTGTTTTCGCATTCAGGTGAGCGTGGGGCGTCAGCCCCATGCTCACCTGGAACATTTCCCCAAAAAACCCGCATAGCTGCCTTGCCACGGGGGGCGGGGATGTGGCATGGGCACAGCTGGGGGGTACCGGCATTCAAGCCAAAGCAAGCGAGCGAAACCGGTCGCAAGCCACGAAACTGTATGGGATTAAGAAACCGCTTATCTGTCATTCAGTTGGCCATGATTGACAAGCGAAGGGTATCTTTTGTATTCTTGTGAAATCTTGCAATCCGGATGAACCTGCCGTTCGTCCTGAAGTTGCCGCCATCGTTTGCCGAATCATCAAGGGCTGGAACTCTACCAGCCCTCCAATCCTGCCATTATATCCAAACCTCCCCTTTTTCTTAAACCAAAAAAATTTCGCACATCCCTGAAAGATCATCTTCCTCACAGGGACCTTCACTTCCGAACACCCCGCATTTTGCGGGGAACAGACTTACTGATTTCTTTCGGAAGCGAGAATTTTCCCATGGCCAGCAAGCGCGTTGACCGTTTCATGAAGGGTCTTGCCCGCATTCTCCGCAGCAACAAGGAAACCAAGCCGGTCTCGCTCAACCTGCTTCCGCTCGAGCAGCGCCTCAACCCCGCGCCCAACCTGCTGGTGCCCAGCACCTCGGCCACGGCGCCCATCGCCTTTGTCGGCGGCAGCCTCGCCTTTTCGGGCGCCCTGCAACTCGACCTGCTCGACACCCCCACCCCGGCCAGCACCTCGCCGTTTTCCGTCACCGTGACGGCAACCGCGGGCACCGTCTCGGCCACCGGCGCCGGCGCCGCCACGGTCAACGGGTCGGGCACCGGGTCGCTCACCCTCTCAGGCAGCCTGGCCGACCTGCGTTCCACGCTGGCGTCGCTCAGCTATGCCAATGGCGGCACGGGCACGGCCACGCTCACCGTCACCGCCCGCGACTCCGCCGCCACCGCCCTCACCGACAGCAAGTCGATCTTCCTGCTGGCCTCCAGCGCCAGTGTGGCGCCCACCATCACCAGCGCCCTGGCCGATGTGAACTACGACGCTGAAACGAACACCACCCCCGTGGCCCGCGCCACCATTCCGGTTGGGGTGTTCGATCAGCAGGGGGCCACCGGCGTCGTCGTCACCACCACCAACGACAACCCGAACCTCATCAACGGCATCACCGTCGCCGGCACCTATCCGAACTTCACGCTGGCCATCACCACCAAGACCGGCATCACCGGCACGGCGGTGGTGACGGTGAAGGTGAGCGACGGCACCAACTACACCACCAAGTCGTTCAAGGTGGTGGTCACACCCGTCCCCTACACGCTGTCGGTGGAAACCCTGGCCGGACGCAACGCCAGCACCGTTGCCACCGGCTACACCGACGGCACCGGCACGGCTGCCAGCTTCACCGATCCGCGCGGCGCCACCGCCGACAACCGCGGTCTCATTTATGTGCAGGATGGCAACCTGATCCGCAGCATCGACACCGCCGGCGTGGTCACCACCCTGGCGGGTGCCACCACCCGAACCACGCGCGTGGACGGCGTGGGTTCGGCAGCAGGCCTTACATCGATCAGCAGCATCAATTACGCGGGCATGAAGGTCAGCCCCGACAACAACTGGCTCTATTTCATCAACGGCGGCTACCTGAGGAAGATGGGCATCAACCCGTCCGACTCCGCCAATTACCGCAATGTCACCTCTGTCTTGGCCATGCCGACAACCACTTTCCCCACCCTCTACTCACCCTTGAGTGTTGGCGGTGGATTGGTTTTCTCCAGCGACGGCAACAATATCTTCGCGGTTCCCTACACTGGTAGTGGCGCCGTCAAAATCCAAAAGATCAACCTTCTCAACAACACCATCGGCGACTTCGCCCTGGACGGCGTGAGCACCAACACCATCCTGCCCGTGTGGATGATCCAAGGCCCCAACAACACCGCCATTCTGAGGACCCATCCCAGCAACACATTCGGAACGCCAGTCTATGCGGCGAAAATCCTGAGCTTGGACCTGGCGACGGGTGTGACCACGGCCCTGGCCCAAAATCCGCTCAACGCCGACACGGTCTCGGGCACCGCGGCCTACAACGCCGCCACCAATGAAATCCTGGTTGATGGCAACGGAAGTAATCCAAGGATCATCGATGCCAGCACTGGCGCCCTGAAATTCACCCTGCCGGCCTCCACTCTCACCAACACCTACACGAGCGGGGTGGGCAGCAGCTTTGATGCCACCGATGCGATCACTTGCTCGGGCGGTGTCTATTACATTTCCCAAAGCGGCCCCAGTGTCACCAATTCAGCCAACATCCGCTCCGTGAAGCCGGCGCCCGGCCTGTACAACCCCGGCGGCGTCACCTTCACCGAGGGCCAGGCCAACTATTTCGACAATGTCGCCCTAGAGAAGATGGCGGTTGTCGCCAACGGTTCCACCAGCATCGCCTACACGCTCACCTCGCTCTACGGCACGCTCGATGTCTCCACCGTCTCGGGACTGACAGGCGTGAGCGGTCGCGGCACCAAGTCGCTGTCGTTCACCGGCAGCGAGGCCGACATCAACGCCGCCTTGGCCACGCTGGCCTACACACCCGACAATGGGTTCATCAACGCCAGCACCGCCGGCGTGCAGATTTCCGGCACGCCGCTTGAAACGCTCACCGCCACCGCCATCGGCACCAACGGCAGCGGGTTCACCCTGGGCAGCAACACCGCCAGCACCAGCGTGCTTGTCAAGGCGCTTGACAACTCCCCCCGCATCATCACGCCGCTGGCCAACCAGAACTACACGGCCGACACCACGCAAAAGACCGAGGCGGTGATCAACTTCACCATCGCCGACGCCGACACCGCCGCCTCGGCCTTCATCAACAACGCCGCCACCGGCGCGCGCATCACCGTCACCAGCAGCAACCCGAACCTGTTCCTGCCGGCAAGCATGGCCACGGCGATCGGCGGAACCAACAACGCGCGCACGCTGACCCTGAAGCATGAGGCGGGCATCACCGGTTCGGCCACCATCTTTATCACCATCAACGACGGCACCAACCAGAGCACCTACGCCTTCCGGGTGACGGTCACACCCAACCCCTACACCCTTGCCGTGTTCACCCTGGCCGGGCGCACTTCCAGCACCGGCACCACCGGCTACACCGACGGCACCGGCGCCGCGGCAACCTTCACCAACCCGCGCGGCGCCACCGCCGACAACCGCGGTCTCGTTTATGTGCAGGATGGAACGCTGATCCGCAGCATCAGCACCACCGGCGTGGTCACCACCCTGGCCGGTGCCACTACCCGAACCACTCTCTTGGACGGCGTGGGCAGCGCCGCCGGAATTCCGGCGATCGGCTCCAGTGACTATGCGGCCATGAAGGTCAGCCCCGACAACAACTGGCTGTACTTCATCAACGGCGGCTTCCTGAGGAAAATGGGCATCAACCCGTCCGACTCCGCCAATTACAAGAATGTCACCTCGGTCATGGCTGTTCCGGCCAACTTGTCGCCGTACAAAAATGGCGGCGGGCTCATCTTTTCCGCTGACGGCAACAGCATTTTCTGCGTGCCCACCTATTCGATCAGCGGCGATGTCCTCAAGCGGATCGACCTGACCAACAACACCATCTCCACCTTCAACCTGAACGGCAGCAGCACCTACAAAACCGGTGCCATCTGGATGGTGCAGGGGCCCAACAACACCTTTATTTTCAGGAATCACCCCGGTGTCGGTGACGCGGCTTACTTGGGCAAGCTGGTCAGCGTGAACATGAGCACGGGTGTGGCCACGGCACTGGCGCAAAACGCGGTCAACGCCGACACCGCCGGCGGATCCCCCGTTTACAACCCGGTCACCAACGAGATTCTTGTCGATACCAATTCCGCAAACCCGAAAATCCTGGATGCCAGCACCGGCGGCCTGAAATACACGCTGACAGGCACCGACAACTACGGCGACGGCATCGGCAAAACCTTTGAGGCCACCGATGCCATCACTGTTATTGGTGGTGACTATTACATTTCCCAAGGCGGTCCCGCTATCACCGCCGGAGCCAACATCCGCGCGGTGAAGCCAGCCCCGGGCCTTTACAACCCGGGCACGCAGATCTTCATCGAGGGGCAGGCGAACGCGTTCAGCAGCACCGACCTGCAGAAGATGGCCGTGGTGGCCAACGGTTCGACCAGCCTCACCTACACGCTGACGGCGCTCTACGGCACGCTGAATGTCTCCACCGTCTCGGGCCTGACAGGCGTGAGCGGTCGCGGCACCAAGTCGCTGTCGTTCACCGGCAGCGAGGCCGACATCAACGCGGCGCTGGCCACGCTGGCCTACACGCCCGACACCGGGTTCATCAACGCCACCAGCGCCGGGGTGCAAATTACCGGCGTGCCGCTGGAAACCCTCAGCGCCAGCGTTTCAGGCAGCGACGCCAACGGCTCTCGCGGCACCAACACCGCCACCCTCAGCGTGCTTGTCAAGGCGCTGAACAACACCCCCCGCATCATCACCCCACTGCCGGACAAAACCTACCTGGTGGAACAGGCTGTTTCCACCGAAACGGCAATCAGTTTCAGCATCGCCGATGCGGACACGCCGGTCGCCAACTTCACCAACAACGCCACCACCGGTGCGCGGATCACCGCCACCAGCGACAACCCGAACCTGTTCCTGCCCGCCAGCATGGCCACGGCCATCGGCGGCACCGCGGGTGCCCGCACGCTCACCCTCAAGCACGAGGCCAACATCACCGGTTCGGCCACCATCACCGTCACCATCAGCGACGGCACCAACCAAACGGTCTACACCTTCAAGGTGACGGTTCTGCCTTCTCCCAGCTACTACTGGGACATCCTCGCCGGGTCCGCGGCGGGCACCGCCGGCTTCGCCAACGGCACTGGCACCTCGGCTGCGTTCAAGGGTCCCAATTACATCGTGAAGGATCCCGACGGCAACCTGATCGTCGCCGATCCAGGCAACTGGAGGATTCGGATGGTCACGCCTGCCGGCGTGGTGACCACCCTGATCGGGTCTGGTACAGACGGCTACAACCTGCTGAGCAATGGCGGGAGTGCCAATGTCAACAAAGCCAACCCTTTGCAGACCACTATTGCCAGCTTGCTCAATTGCACTGTCGCGCCCAACCGCGACATCTACTTCACCGATGTTTGGTCGCCTGCCACCAGCAGTAATGTCGTGCGCCTGCGCGCGACTCGATGGGATCCCACCGCCAATGGCGGCGCCGGCGGCTACGGGGTGACTGTAACGGTTGACGAAAATCCAAGCTACCTGAATGGCATGATTGTGACGCCAGACAATTCAAGTCTGGTTTATTACACCGCCACGGAAATCAGGAAATACAACCTTTCCACCCGCATCACCACCAATCTTGCCGGGTCGAGCACCGCCGGAACCGCCGATGGCACAGGTTCAAGCGCCCTGTTCACCGGCATCTCGGGCATCAGTTTCGACAGCAACAACGATATCCTCGTCAACCAGGCGAATGATGAAATCCGCAAGGTCACGCTGCAGGGCGTGGTCACCACCATCAACCCCGACCTGACGGGAACCAGCAGCAAACTCAATGTGCTGCCATTGCCCGGCGGTGCCTACCTGCGTTCATTTGCCACCAATGCCTTGCAGTATTCCGCCTATGGCGACAGCGCCACCATCGCCGGTTCCACCACTGCCGGCACCGCCGTGGGCGTGAACCTGAACGCCACCTTCAACAATGTGTACGGTCTTGTTGCAGGCACGGGCGATTTGATTTACCTGCTTTCCAATGGCGCCAACAACATCCGCTACAGCACCACCTACCCGACGCTGCTCAACCCGGGGCAGCAGTCCACCACCATCGGCACCCGCCTGCCGTTCAGCAGCGCCGATTTCAGCCAGTTGGGCGCGATCGCCAACGCGGTGGACGGCAGCAACAACCCGCTGCCAATCACGCTGACGCTGTCGGCCCAGTACGGCACGCTGGATTTCAACAGCGTGCAGGCGCCCAACGGCGTGACAGTCACCTTCGGCACAGGGAACAAGTCGGTCACGCTCACCGGCGACGAGACGGCCATCAAGACCTACCTGCTGAATTTCGGCTACACGCCGGATGCGGGCTATGTGAACGCCAACAGCACGGGCGGGGCGCTGGCCACGGGCGCGGTGGCGCCCGATGTGCTCAGCATGAGCGTCACCACGGCGAAGAACCCCACCAACCCGGTGACCGGCAGCCTGAACCTGCTGGTGAAGGGCGACAGCATCCCCCGCATCATCACCCCACTGGCCGACCAGACTTATTTGGCGGACACCACTACGGTTATCACCGAGAACGCCATCAACTTCACCATCGCCGATGCCGACACCCTGGCCACGGCGTTCGTGAACAACGCCGCCACCGGCGCGCGCATCACCGCCACCAGCGACAACCCGAACCTGATCCTGCCGGCGGATATTGCCGTTTCGATCGGCGGCACGGGCGCCGCCCGCACCTTCACGGTGAAGCACCAGGCGAACATCACCGGCGTGGCGAACATCACCATCACCATCAACGACGGCACCAACCAGAGCACTTATCAGTTCAGGGTGATCGTGAAGCCGGCACCCAGCTTCTATTGGAGCACGCTGACAACCTCCGCCTCCGGCGCCCAGATCACCTACGACAGCAACGGCGACCTCATCGCCCTGAACTTCAGTTCAGGCTCGGCATGGCGAATCACCCCCCAGGGGACGGCGACCATGCTGAAGAACGGCTTCAGCACCCCGCTCGGCATCGCCATCGACGCCAACAAGAACCTCTTTGTTTCCGACGGTGACGGCAGCATCAAAAAGGTCCTTTACAACTCGTCTAACAACACCTACGGCACGCCAACGGTCCTTGCTTCGGGCGTCAGCGCCGGTGAGATCCTGATTTCGCCCGATGGCTCCACCCTTTACGGTGGCAAATTCTATCAGATTGTCAAAATTAACACCACCACCGGGGCGGTAACCGTGCTTGCGGGCAGCGGCACAACCGGCAACTTTGATGGCACGGGCCTGAGCGCGAGCTTCAGCTATGCCCGTTACCTGGCATGGGACAACAACGGCAACATCCTTGCCGCTGAAGCGAATAGCAAGGTTCGCCAGGTCACCTTGGCCGGCGTTGTAACCACCTTGCCGGCGTTCGCCAACGCCCCGTCCCTGTCCCCCCACCAAAACACCATTGTCCAGACACGCGAAGGCTATTTTGTCGGCATGGTGTCCGCCCCGAGGGTGAGTGTCTCAACACCGGATGGACTTTCCGCCGTTGTATCCAGCAGCACCAGCGGGCTGCTCGACGGGTTCAACAAGAACGCCCAGTTCAGCTCGCAGCGCGGCGGCGTCGTCACCCCGGATGGGAAAATCTACCTCACCGATGCCGGTGCTGGTGGAGCCATCCGCACCGGCACGCCGTACCCCAGCCTGAGGAACCCGGGCCAGCAGTCCACCAACATGGTTACACGCCTGCCGTTCAGCAGCGCCGATTTCAGCCAACTGGGCGCGGTTTCCAACGCGGTCGATACCAACAACAACCCGCTGCCGATCACGCTGACGCTGTCGGTGCAGTACGGCACGCTCGACTTCAACAATGTGGCCGTCCCCGCCGGGGTGACGGTGAGCGGCGTGGGCACCAGCACGGTGACGGTGAGCGGTAATGAGACCGCCGTGAACACCTACCTGGCGAACTTCGGCTACACGCCCAATGCGGGCTATGTGAACGCCAACAGCACGGGCGGGGCGCTGGCATCGGGCGCGGTGGCGCCCGATGTGCTCAGCATGAGCGTCACCACGGCGAACAACCCCAACAGTCCGGTGACAGGCAGCCTGAATCTGCTGGTGAAGGGCGACAACATCCCCCGCATCATCACGAACCTGCCGAGCAAGACCTACTATGTGGAAACCGGCGTGGCGACCGAGACGGCGATCAACTTCACCATCGCCGACGGTGATACCCTGGCCACGGCGTTCGTGAACAACGCCGCCACCGGCGGGCGGATAACCGCCACCAGCGACAACCCGAACCTGATTTTGCCCGCCGACATCGCCACGGCGATCGGCGGCACGGGCAACGCCCGCACCTTCACCGTGAAGCACCAGCCGAACATCACCGGCGTGGCGAACATCACCATCACCATCAGCGATGGCACCAACACAACCACCAAAACCTTCACGGTGACCGTGGTGCCCACCCCGCAGTACTACTGGGGCATCCTGGCCGGTTCGCCGGCGGGCACCGCTGGCAGCACCAACGCCACCGGCACATCGGCCTCGTTCAACGCGCCCGTTGGCCTTGTGCGCGACAGTCAGGGCAACCTGTTCGTCTCCGACAGCGCCAATCATGTCATCCGCAAGATCACGCCACAGGGCGTGGTGACCGCCTTCGCGGGCACCCAGGGCACGGCCGGGTATGCCGACGGCACCGGCGCGGCGGCCAAGTTCAATGCCCCGCTCGGCCTGGCCATCGACGGCAACGACAACATCTATGTCGCCGACCAATCGAACAACCGCATCCGCAAGATCACGCCGGCGGGCGTGGTGACCACCGTCGCGGGCACCGGCGCCGCAGGTTCGGCCAACGGCGCCGCGGCCAGCGCCACCTTCAACCTGCCCACCGGCATTGCCATCAACGCGGTGGGTGACATCTTTGTGGGTGACCGAAGCAGCTACACGATCCGGAAAATCTCCAGCGGGCAGGTGACCACTCTCGCCGGCCTTGCAGCGACGCCCGGCAATGTCGATGGCGTCGGTTCGGTGGCGCGGTTCAACGCGCCGGGCGCCATCAACCTGACCCCCTCCGGCATGCTGCTGGTGCGCGACATCAACAATTCGGGCGCCATCCGCCAGGTGGATCCGAACACCGGCGAGGTGACCACGCTGTACACAGCTAGCGCCAACATGTTTGCCGATGGTGGCGTGGATGCCAACGGCTTGATTTATGCCCCGCTGTCGGCGAACACGATCAGCCTGATCAGCAGTTTCGACACCACTGTTTTGGTGGGCACCGGCACGGCGGGCAGCGTGCTCGGCGTGAACACCGCGGCGACCCTCGCCGATGCACGCGAGGTGGTTTTTGCTCCCAACGGCACCATCTATTTCGCCAGCACCGGCCAGCACAACATCCGCGTGGGTACGCCTTACCCCAGCCTGAAAAACCCGGGCAACCAGTCCACCACCGAGGCCACGCGGCTGCCGTTCAGCAGCACCAACCTGCAGCAACTGGGTGGGTTTTCCAACGCGCTGAACACGGCGGGCACGGCGACCCTGCCGATTTCGCTGAAGCTGTCGGTGCAGTACGGCACGCTCGACTTCAACAATGTGGCCGTGCCCGCCGGGGTGACGGTGACGGGTGTGGGCACCAGCACGGTGACGGTGACCGGCGACGAGACCGCCGTGAACACCTACATGGCGAACTTCGGCTACATGCCCAATGCCGGGTACATCAACGCCAACGCCTCGGGCGGGGCGCTGGCCTCCGGTGCGCTTGCGCCCGATGTGCTGAGCCTGAGCGTGACCAACGCCAACAACATCGCCAGCCCTGTGACCGGCAGCCTGAACCTGGTGGTGAAGGCGGCGGACAACAAGCCGCACATTGTGAGCCCGCTGCCAGACAGGATGTACTACGCCGAACCGGGCGTGGCCACCGAGACGGCGATCACCCTGACCTTGGGCGATGCCGACACCCTGGCCACCGCGTTCGTGAACAACGCCGCCACCGGCGCGCGGATTTTTGCCACCAGCGACAACCCGAACCTGATTTTGCCGTCGGACATCGCCACGGCGATCGGCGGCACCGGCAACGCCCGCACCCTCACCGTGAAACACCAGCCGAACATCACCGGCGTGGCGAACATCACCATCACCATCAACGATGGGACCCTGCAGAACACCTACACCTTCAAGGTGACGGTGGTGCCGACGCCGCAGTACTACTGGGGCCTGTTGGCCGGTTCGCCCACCGGCGCGACGGGCAGCGCCAACGGCACCGGGACGGCGGCATCGTTCAATGGTCCAGACGGCATGGTGCGCGACAGCCAGGGCAACCTGTTCGTTTCCGACCAAGGCAATCATGTTATCCGCAAGGTCACGCCGCAGGGC
>Ga0214917_10002463_pt1 | contig 22456 bp, 21 predicted proteins | sample LL_1208_BB_MetaG_FD_177983 | JGI IMG/M metagenome (GOLD analysis project Ga0214917, IMG submission 177983) | Freshwater microbial communities from Lake Lanier, Atlanta, Georgia, United States - LL_1208_BB | ecosystem: Environmental > Aquatic > Freshwater > Lake | place: USA: Georgia | collected...
CCAACTCGCAAGGCATTTGGCCAAGTAGAACCTGCTGCGCAAGTTCCAGTTGCATAGGGGTAAGCGTCGGTAGATTGGCAAAATGGGCCGCATCATGAAGGCCAGCAGTTTTGTTTGCCTGTGGATTCTTGGCGCCACCACCTTTGTTGCGTTTAGCAACCTCAGCGGACTTGCCCATTGACTTTACTTGGGGCGAGGTGTTTGAGGTTTGAGCATGCGTCTGGAAAGCTGTCAAGCCGATCGTCAAGCCCAACACCAATCCAAACAGCGTGCTCACCCAAGAAACAAAGGCACCACGATAAACAGTTGGATCACCCAATGAACGCACAGAAAAAAAACGTTGCATGCTGGCTCCTTTAATGGGTCGGATTGGATGGGGCATTGAAGTAGGCCAACATAGAGGTGGGCAACATGCATCCTGTTGAGTGCGCACGTTCTAGAATATGCCAAAAATATCGGTAACTGGCCCGGTCATGCAATTGATTTTGATAGTTCACGGGCGCCCAGTGAGCCGATGCAGCGGCTTCAATGATGGCAGCAGCCTGTTCAACATCTGCTTCCGAGGGGGCCATGGCCTCCAAAATAGGACGAATTTGGCTGGGGTGGATGCTCCACATGCGGGTGTAGCCAAACTCTTTGCAAGCCCGCTGAGCAGCCAAGCGCATAGCCTGAACGTCGGCAAATTCAGTCACCACGCAATGAGAAGGCACCTTGCCGTGCGCGTGACACGCCGCTGCAATTTCCAATTTGGCTCGAACCACCAAGGGATGGCTGAATTGTCCCAACTCTTGGGATGAATTTTGGCTCTCCACCCGCATCGCCGAGTCAGGAATAGCACCACCATGGGAAGACACAAAGTCCATCAACCCGAAACTGATGGACTGAACCCTGGGGTGCTGCGCAATATCAAACGCTCGATGCACCGCGGCCGAGGACTCCAGCAAGACATGTAAGGGCAACACATCCTTGCGCACTTGATGGCCCCGAACCAAAGCGGAATCTATCGCCTGAACAGCCCGGTCGACATCGGCCACTGACTCCACTTTGGGCACCATCACATGGCAGAGCAGCCCACCCACAGAGCCCGCAATGGTCTCCACATCTGAATCAAAAGCAGGGTGATCCACAGGGTGAACTCGAACACCAGTTCTGCGCCAGCCAGTATCAACGTAGGCTGCTTGATTTTGTCGATCTTGCTCGTAGATTTCCTGAATAAGACCCGCCACCATTTGGGCATGGTCCAGCTCTCCACCGACCGGAGAGCCGTCTTCGCAATCTAAGGTGGCATCGAAAACACAAGTCCCAAATTCGGCCATGAGCTCGGCTTGCAGCTGCAGGCTTTTGCGAATTCTGGGCTCAACGCCACTGTAGTGGTCACACACAGGAAGAACACCAGTCGCAGCCTGAGCGCCCAGCAACACTTGTCGCGGGTGGACGCCAGTCATGTGGTGATGCTCACCCATGTGGAAAGATCAATTGGTGTTGATGTTTACAGCAAGTGGTTCACACCTGCCTGCTCGTCCAACAACTCTTTAAGGGTTTTATCAATACAAGATTGGCTGAATTCATCAATGGACAAGCCCTCCACCACTTTGTATTCGCCACCTTCGCAAACCACGGGAAAGCCAAACATCACGTCTTTGGGAATGCCATACAAGCCGCTTGAGGGGATACCCATGGTGACCCACTTGCCGTTGGTGCCCAATGCCCAGTCGCGCATGTGATCAATAGCGGCATTGGCAGCCGATGCCGCTGAAGATAAACCACGCGCTTCAATAATGGCCGCTCCACGCTTGCCTACGGTAGGCAAAAAGGTATTGGCGTTCCAATCTTGGTCGTTGATCATGTCTTTCACGCTGGCGCCGCCGATGGTTGCAAATCGATAGTCGGCATACATGGTTGGAGAATGGTTACCCCAAACGCACAGTTTTTCTATGTCAGCCACTGGTTTACCTGTTTTGGCCGCAATTTGGCTGGCTGCGCGGTTGTGGTCGAGGCGCAGCATGGCTGTGAAGTTTCTACTGGGAAGGTCTGGCGCACTCTTCATGGCAATGTAAGCATTGGTGTTGGCAGGGTTGCCCACCACCAAAACCCGGACGTCACGGCTGGCCACAGCATTGAGGGCCTTGCCCTGACCAATGAAAATTTGACCATTGATCGAGAGCAATTCAGCACGCTCCATACCCGCCTTACGGGGCATAGAACCCACCAACAACGCGTAATCGGCGTCTTTGAAAGCGGTCATGGGATCACCATGGGCCTCCATACCTGCCAGCAGAGGAAAAGCACAGTCTTCCAATTCCATCATCACGCCCTTGAGCGCCTTTTGTGGGCCCTCTGCTGGCACTTCAAGCAACTGAAGAATGACGGGTTGATCTTTGCCCAGCATTTCGCCTGAGGCTATACGAAACAACAGGGCATATCCAATTTGACCCGCGGCACCAGTAACCGCCACGCGAACAGGTTTCTTGCTCATTGAAAACTCCAAAGGGTGGGGAAAAAATCGAAATAAGTCAACTCAGTTTAACCTGAAAATATGCATACACGATTTTGTCTTATGTCTTATATAAGATAACATCCTGACATAAATTATTCACATTCCCAAGCTGTCTTGCATATGCTCACCCCGGCTTTCAGCCCGCTTTATTCGCAAATCAAGGATTTGATTTTGCAAAGTCTCCAATCTGCGGAATGGAAGCCTGGGGAAATGATTCCAAGTGAAATCGTATTGGCCAAACGCTACCAAGTGAGCCAAGGCACGGTGCGCAAAGCTTTAGATGTCTTGACCAAAGACAACCACCTCGTACGCCGCCAAGGCAAAGGGACTTTTGTGGCCACGCATGCGGAACAGCATGTTCAGTTCCGTTTTTTAAAGCTGGTGGCCGACCCCGCCGAAAGCACGGCTGACTCAAAAATCGGTACCCAAAGGCAGGTGTTGGTTTGCAAAAAACAGCGAGCTCCATCTGGAATAGCCAAAGTCCTTGGACTGAAGTCTTCTGACCAGGTGTTTTACATACAGCGGGTTCTGAGCCTGGCGAATTCATCTAACAAGAGCCCCCCCACCATTTTGGAAGACATTTGGCTACCCGCCTTCGCATTCAAGGGGTTGAGTTTGCAAACCCTGCAAAACTCAAATGCTCCCATGTATGCCATGTTTGAAACCGTATTCGGCGTGCATATGGTACGTGCGGTAGAACACATCCGAGCTGTAATGCCCAACCCCGCCCAAGCTGATCTGCTCAAAGTGGAAGCCAACACCCCGCTGTTGAGCGTCGAGCGCACCTCCTTCAGTTATCAAGACTTTCCGATGGAATTCAGGCAAGGCTATTACCTCACTCAAAAACACCATTACCGAAACGAACTGGGATGAAACAAGTCACAACCACCCTCAGATTGCCCGTCTATAGTTAACCCCTACACAATATTTGCTGCATTGCAATAGAATCTTTTGTGTCGCTGGATTCAATTGCATTAAGCACAGATGTTTAGGCTTGGATAGCACCCACATTCGGTTTATTCATGTCAGGTTTGCTAGTGGTTACCCCCTAAAGAAAGACCCTATTCATGTCAGAAGTTGCCTCCCCCGTCCGGCCCACAAAGCCTGAATTTCGAAACATCAACGCCTTCAAAGATTTACCCACTTATCGCCTTCCACCGGCAGGCTGGGTTTCGATTCTTCATCGCGTCAGCGGTGCCGTGATGTTCTTGCTGTTGCCCTTCATCATCTGGATGTTTGACACTTCGATTTCCTCTGAATATTCCTACGCCAAGTTCACCTATGTTTTCAATGCAGGCTTGGGCTGGGTACCAGGTTGGTTTTTCAGGTTGGTGGCTCTGGCCCTGATATGGGCCTATTTGCACCACATCACAGCAGGTTTGCGCCATCTATGGATGGATGCACGGCACGCTGTGAGCAAAGAGTTCGGTCGCATTTCAGCCATTGGCACCTTGTTGGTGAGCTTGTTGCTCACTGCGGCTTTGGGCGCCAAGTTGTTTGGTCTTTATTAAATTAGGAGCACATCATGTCGGTCAATTTCGGCTCCAAACGTGTGGTTGTTGGCGCGCACTATGGTTTGCGCGACTGGCTCAGCCAACGCATCACTGCGGTGTTGATGGTCCTCTTCACATTTTTATTACTGGCTCAAGTTCTTTTGATCTCAGGGCCCATCACTTATGAAGCTTGGGCAGGCATCTTTGCCAAGCAGTGGATGAAAGTCATCACCTTTACTGTCATCATTGCACTGGGCTACCACGTCTGGGTGGGCATGCGAGATATCTGGATGGACTACATCAAACCCATTTCCATTCGCCTGTCGCTGCAGGTATTCACCATCGTCTGGTTGGTCGCATGCACCGGTTGGGCCATTCAAGTTCTCTGGAGGCTCTGATTTATGTCTTACCCCGTCACTACCCGTAAGTTTGACGTTGTCATCGTTGGCGCAGGAGGTTCCGGCATGCGTGCCAGCCTGCAGCTGGCACGCGCGGGCCTCAATGTTGCGGTACTTTCCAAAGTATTCCCCACACGTTCACATACTGTGGCAGCCCAAGGGGGTATCGGTGCTTCTTTGGGCAATATGTCTGAGGACAACTGGCACTATCACTTTTACGACACCATCAAGGGCTCTGACTGGCTGGGCGATCAAGACGCTATTGAGTTCATGTGTCGAGAAGCCCCCAAGGTGGTTTACGACCTAGAGCACATGGGTATGCCTTTTGACCGCAATCCCGATGGCACCATTTATCAGCGTCCATTTGGTGGCCACACGGCCAACTACGGCGAAAAACCTGTGCAGCGTGCGTGTGCTGCTGCTGACCGAACAGGTCACGCCATGCTGCACACTCTGTACCAGCAAAACGTCCAGCACAAAACCAACTTCTTTGTAGAGTGGATGGCCTTAGACCTCATTCGCGACGCTGAGGGAGACGTGGTGGGCGTGACCGCCCTTGAAATGGAAACAGGTGATCTGCATGTGCTTCATGCCAAAACCGTGATGCTGGCTACTGGTGGTGCTGGACGAATTTTTGCAGCCTCTACCAACGCCTTTATCAATACAGGCGACGGCATGGGCATGGCAGCGCGCGCTGGCATTCCATTAGAAGACATGGAGTTCTGGCAGTTCCACCCTACGGGCGTTGCTGGCGCAGGCGTGCTGCTGACCGAAGGTTGTCGCGGCGAAGGCGCCATTCTTCTCAATTCCAATGGCGAACGTTTCATGGAGCGTTATGCACCCACTCTGAAAGACCTGGCACCGCGCGACTTCGTGTCACGTTCTATGGATCAAGAGATCAAAGAGGGTCGAGGCTGTGGACCCAACAAAGACTATGTGCTTCTCAAGCTGGATCACCTGGGTGCTGAGACCATCCACAAGCGCTTGCCCTCTGTGTTTGAAATTGGCGTCAACTTCGCCAATGTAGACATCACTAAAGAGGCCATTCCGGTGGTGCCGACCATTCATTACCAGATGGGCGGTATTCCTACCAATGTGCATGGGCAAGTGGTCATACAAACCGCTACCGACCACAACGCAGTTGTCAACGGCTTGTACGCCGTAGGAGAGTGTTCTTGCGTAAGCGTCCACGGTGCAAACCGCCTAGGCACCAACTCATTGTTGGATTTGTTGGTGTTTGGACGCGCTGCTGGTAACCATGTGGTGGAATTTGCGAGCCTTACCAAATCACACAAACCGCTTCCAAAAGACGCTGCGGATCAAACCTTGGCACGTCTAGCGCGCTTGGACTCAGCCGTGTCGGGCGAATACTCACAGCATGTGGCCAACGACATGCGAGCTGCCATGCAGTTGCATGCAGGTGTGTTCCGCACTCAAGCCAGCATGGATGAAGGCGTGAAGAAAATTGCCGATTTGCGTGAGCGGGTGAATCACATTGGCCTGAAAGACAACTCCAAAGTGTTTAACACTGCTCGGATTGAGGCTTTGGAGGTTGACAACCTCATCGAATGCGCCCAGGCCACCATGGAATCAGCCGCTGCTCGTAAAGAATGCCGCGGTGCGCACACCGTAAGCGACTACGAGCGCCCTGCTGATGATCCGCACACGCCGCTGGGCCGTAACGACGCTGAGTGGATGAAACACTCGCTTTGGCACAGCAAAAACAACAGCTTGACCTACAAGCCAGTCAACCTCAAGCCGTTGACCGTGGACTCTATTCCGCCCAAAGTTCGCACTTTTTAAATTCGCTTACTTCAATTTAAGCCTTCACGAGGTCACATCATGCAAAAACGCACCTTCCAGATCTACCGTTACGACCCTGAGAAAGACGCAAAGCCTTACATGCAAACCATCGAGCTCGAACTCGAAGGCAATGAGCGCATGTTGTTGGATGCACTCATCAAACTCAAATCGGTTGATCCCAGCATCTCTTACCGCCGCTCTTGCCGTGAAGGCGTTTGCGGATCGGACGCCATGAACATCAATGGTAAAAATGGCTTGGCTTGCCTGACCAATTTGCTCACGCTTCCCCAAACCATTGTGCTCAAGCCCTTGCCGGGCCTGCCTGTGGTAAGGGACCTGATTGTGGACATGACCCAGTTTTTCAAGCAGTACCACTCCATTAAACCCTACCTGGTCAACGACAACGTCCCTCCCGAAAAAGAACGTTTGCAAAGCCCGGAAGAACGAGAAGAGCTCAACGGCTTGTACGAATGCATTCTTTGCGCCAGCTGCTCGACCAGTTGCCCCAGTTTTTGGTGGAACCCGGATAAGTTTGTCGGCCCTGCTGGTCTGTTGCAAGCCTATCGCTTTATTGCCGACAGCCGTGACCAAGCCACCGGCGAGCGTTTGGACAATCTAGAAGATCCATACCGCCTCTTCCGTTGCCACACCATCATGAACTGCGTGGACGTGTGCCCCAAGGGACTCAACCCTACCAAAGCCATCGGAAAAATCAAGGAAATGATGGTAGCGAGAGCCGTTTGAAGTCTTGCCAAAACATTCAACTTGTGAACACTGACAATCTAATTGATGCACCCAGCCTGAGCAAGTTGAAATGGCGTTGTCGTCGTGGTCTGTTAGAAAACGACCTGTTCATCGAACGTTTTTTTAAGCGCCATGAAGCTTCCTTGACGATCCGTCAGTCCGTAGCTTTGCTTAATCTGATGGATTTGAGTGACAACGATTTGCTGGATCTCCATTTGGGCCGCAAGTCGCTTTTGGAAATTGAAGCTCAGGGGCATCCGAATCTTGATGATGATGCTGCCTACGAAGTGTTGGAAATGTTAAGAAACAAATGAAAGGGCCATGATGAAACTCGCAGACTACAAAGCCACCCTGTCGTTCAGCAACAACTCCCCCAGCATGGAGATGCCTGTTTATGAGGGCAACATTGGACCCGATGTGATCGACATTCGTAAGTTGTACGGTCAGACCGGAATGTTCACTTACGACCCAGGATTTTTGTCCACTGCGTCTTGCCAGTCCGCCATCACCTACATCGATGGCGACAAAGGCGAGCTGCTTTACCGCGGCTACCCCATAGAACAATTGGCGACCCAATGCGACTTCATGGAAACTTGCCATTTGCTCTTGTACGGAGATTTGCCCGACGCCAAGAAAAAAACAGAGTTCACCCGTTTGGTCAGCATTCATACCATGGTGCACGAGCAAATGCAATTTTTCTTAAGGGGCTTCCGACGCGATGCCCACCCGATGGCGGTGCTGACTGGTTTGATTGGCGGCATGTCCGCGTTCTACCATGACAGCACAGACATCACCAACGCGCAGCATCGGGATATTTCGGCCATCAGGCTCATAGCCAAGCTTCCGACTTTGGTGGCCATGGCCTACAAATATGGCATTGGTCAGCCCTTCATGTACCCACAAAACAAGCTGAGTTACTCAGGCAACTTTTTGCGCATGATGTTTGGCAACCCTTGCGAAGATTACGAAGTCAACCCTGTTTTAGAACGTGCACTGGACCGAATCTTCATTTTGCATGCTGACCATGAGCAAAATGCCTCCACTTCCACCGTGCGTCTCTGTGGATCCTCTGGCACTAACCCATTTGCAGCCATTGCCGCGGGGGTGGCTTGCCTTTGGGGGCCTGCTCACGGAGGTGCGAATGAGGCTTGCCTGAATATGCTCGAAGAAATTCAAGCCAGCGGCGGCCTGAATAAAGTGGGCGAGTTCATGAATCAAGTGAAGGACAAAAACTCTGGGGTGCGCTTGATGGGTTTTGGACACCGCGTTTACAAAAACTACGACCCCCGAGCCAAACTGATGCAGGAAACCTGCAAAGAGGTTTTGGCTGAACTGGGCCTTGAAAACGATCCGCTGTTCAAACTCTCCATGGCCTTGGAAAAAATTGCTCTCGAAGATGATTACTTTGTGCAGCGCAAGCTTTACCCCAACGTCGACTTTTACTCCGGTATCGTGCAACGCGCCATTGGCATTCCAGTGAACTTGTTTACCGGAATATTTGCCTTGGCCAGAACCGTGGGTTGGATTGCACAACTCAATGAGATGATTGGCGACCCTGAATACAAAATTGGTCGTCCACGTCAGTTGTTTACAGGCTCTGTTCGTCGAGACGTGCCCCCCATCAACCAGCGTTAATCATTTTTTTAATCCCCCACGCCCCGCCGAACGGCTACGTTGGCGGGGTTTTTTGATGAAACGTATCCAGACCGCAGCAGAACTGCAAGCACTGCTGGCCTCATCACCTCCACCCACCAACTGCAGGTGCAGCCTTGGGGCTTGTGCTGGATGGGAAAGTTTGAGCGAATACCGCTGGCCTCAAGATGCCGAACAGATCGCCACCCTACGCGATCCAGAACTTTACGAACCGACTTTTGAGGAACTGCACCCTCAAGGCACCCGTTACGACGCTCAGGACGCACCGGTGGCGGTAAGTTTTTTCCCCTACAACCGCTGCGATCTCTGGAAATGCAACACCTGCCATCGCCACCTGTTGCGGTACACCGAATATGGGGGTTACAACGTGGACCCAAGGGTCAGAACCTTGGGGCCTAACCTCAACATTCTGGATTGAACCTTAGCCAAGCGAGAACAATAGGCACAATCAGGAGCCTTCAGGCCCACTAGCCTGCGCATAAAATGCCCCATCGCTTAGGAACACACATGGGACGCACGCTTTACGACAAAATTTGGGACGAACACATCGTCCATACCGAAGAAGACGGTACCGCAATCCTTTATATAGACCGCCATTTGGTGCATGAAGTCACCAGCCCTCAAGCTTTTGAAGGCCTGCGCCAATCTGGCCGCAAGGTCTGGCGCGTCAGCTCGATTGTGGCGACCGCCGACCACAACACGCCCACCACTGGTTGGGAGCTGGGGTATGACGGCATCACCGACTCCGTCAGCAAGGAACAAATCACCACTTTGGACGCCAACATCAAAGCCTTTGGTGCGGCGGCTTACTTTCCGTTTATGTCCAAACGACAAGGCATCGTGCATGTGATTGGCCCTGAAAACGGCGCAACCCTGCCCGGTATGACCGTGGTTTGCGGGGACTCTCACACGTCCACCCACGGTGCTTTTGGCGCCTTGGCGCATGGCATCGGCACCAGCGAAGTTGAACATGTGATGGCTACCCAAACCCTGCTGGCCAAAAAAGCCAAAAACATGTTGGTCAAGGTGGAAGGATCTCTACAAAGAGGCTGCAGCGCTAAAGATGTGGTGCTGGCCATTATTGGAAAAATCGGTACCGCTGGCGGCACGGGTTACACCATTGAATTTGCGGGCTCTGCCATCTGCGGCCTGAGCATGGAAGGTCGTATGACCTTATGCAACATGGCCATCGAAGCAGGAGCCCGCGCGGGACTGGTGGCAGTGGACGAGGCCACTATTGAATATGTCAAAGGTCGACCCATGGCCCCGGGCGTTGATGCCGCCGGCCGTTTTATGGGCGGTGTGGAGTGGGAACAGGCTGTAACCTATTGGCGCACCCTGCACTCTGATGCAGATGCCCACTTTGACGCGGTCGTAGAACTGGATGCCAGCCAAATCCTGCCTCAGGTGACTTGGGGCACATCACCTGAAATGGTGTTGGGTATAGACGGCAATGTCCCCGACCCAGACAAAGAAAAGGACGCCAACAAGCGCTCCGCCATTGAGCGGGCCCTCACCTACATGGGCCTCACCCCTGGCAAGGCCCTTAACGATCTTTTTGTAGACAAAGTGTTCATTGGATCGTGCACCAACAGCCGCATTGAAGACCTGCGTGAAGCGGCTCAGCTGGTCAAAAAAATGGGGCGCAAAGTGGCTCCTAACATCAAGGCAGCGTTGGTGGTGCCCGGGTCTGGCCAAGTCAAGGTTCAAGCCGAGAATGAAGGCTTAGACGAAATTTTCAGAGCCGCTGGTTTTGAATGGCGTGAGCCGGGTTGCTCCATGTGTTTGGCCATGAATGCCGACCGCCTAGAGCCCGGCGAACGTTGCGCGTCCACAAGCAACCGCAACTTTGAAGGTCGCCAAGGCGCGGGTGGTCGCACCCATCTGGTCAGTCCCGCCATGGCCGCGGCTGCGGCGGTGTATGGACATTTTGTGGATGTGCGCAAGTTCATCTGAAACACCAGCTTTAAACCTCTCTATTAACAACACATGAAACCATTCACAGTGCACAAGGGCTTGGTCGCTCCGATGGATCGGGAGAACGTGGACACCGACGCCATCATTCCCAAACAATTTTTGAAGTCCATACGCAAAACCGGTTTTGGCCCTAACTTGTTTGACGAGTGGCGCTATCTGGACAAGGGGGAACCCGGCCAAGACCCCGATTCTCGCAAACCCAATCCAGACTTTGTACTCAACCAACCGCGCTATCAGGGCGCGTCCATCTTGCTGGCCCGAAAAAACTTTGGTTGTGGCTCCTCTCGAGAGCACGCGCCTTGGGCCTTAGACCAATACGGCTTCAGATGTGTGATTGCTCCCAGCTTTGCCGATATTTTTTTCAACAATTGTTTTAAAAACGGCCTGCTTCCGTTGGTACTGTCCGAGTCCATCATCGCCGGTCTGTTTAACGAATGTCTGGCGTTTCCAGGCTTTAGCCTTACTGTTGATCTAGAACGACAGGTGGTGGTCAAGCCCCAAGGTGAAGCACTTCCCTTTGAGGTTCAGGCATTTCGTCGTTATTGCCTGCTCAATGGGCTGGACGATATTGGCCTCACGTTGAGGCACAAAGACACCATTCAATCTTTTGAAGCCCAACGCTTGGCTCAAAAGCCTTGGTTGGCCCGGACCTTGCAGGCAGGCTGAACATGAAAATTGCTGTACTCCCCGGTGACGGCATCGGCACCGAAATCGTGGAACAAGCCGTCAGAGTGCTCAAGGCCTTGGACCTGAAGTTTGAAATGGAATTTGCGCCTGTAGGCGGCACGGCTTACGAATCTCACGGACACCCGCTGCCTCAGTCCACCCTAAAGCTGGCCCAGAACTGTGACGCCATTTTGTTTGGGGCTGTGGGCGACTGGAAATACGACCAGCTCGAGCGTCAGTTCCGCCCAGAGCAAGCCATTTTGGGTTTACGCAAACATTTAGGACTTTTTGCCAACTTTCGACCTGCCATTTGCTACGAAGAGTTGGTGGGCGCCTCCAGCCTCAAGCCTGAGCTGATTTCTGGACTGGACATTCTGATCATTCGCGAACTCACTGGCGATATTTACTTTGGTCAACCGCGCGGCAGAAGAATGGCAGTGGATGGGCACTTTCCGGGTGCGGAAGAAGCTTTTGACACCATGCGCTATTCGAAGCCTGAAATTGAGCGCATTGCGCATGTGGCGTTTCAAGCGGCACGCAAGCGCAGCAAAAAAGTAACCAGCGTGGACAAGGCCAATGTATTGGAGACTTTTCAGTTTTGGAAAGATGTGGTCACTGAAGTACACGCCCAATACCCCGACGTGGAGCTCGAGCACATGTACGTGGACAACGCGGCCATGCAACTGGTGCGCGCGCCTAAAAAACTAGATGTGGTGGTCACCGGCAATATGTTCGGCGACATTTTGTCGGACGAAGCCGCCATGTTGACGGGCTCTATTGGCATGTTGCCGTCGGCATCTTTGAACGACAAGCAGGTGGGCCTCTACGAGCCCAGCCATGGCAGCGCACCCGACATTGCCGGAAAAGGGGTAGCCAACCCGCTGGCCACAATTTTGTCGGCCGCCATGATGCTGCGTTTTTCCCTCAACCAAGCCGAGGCGGCCCAGCGGATCGAATCGGCGGTTAAAAAAGTGTTGGCTTCGGGCTTGCGCACCCCCGACATTTGGTCAGCGGGCACGCACAAGGTGGGCACCAAGGAAATGGGCGATGCCGTCGTGGCAGCCCTAGCAGTTCAGTAACTCGATTGATTCGATAATCAAAGGCAACGTGTCATGAGCAAGTTGGTGGGTTTGGTCGGTTGGCGCGGCATGGTGGGTTCGGTTCTGATGGACCGCATGACCCAAGAGCAAGACTTTGACCTGATAGAGCCCCTGTTTTTTTCCACCTCTAACGCTGGAGGCCCAGCACCTGCCCAAGCCAAAAACGAAACACGTTTGCAAGACGCTTTCCATATTGAGGACCTCAAGCGTTGCGACATCATCGTCACTGCCCAAGGTGGCGACTACACCTCAGAGGTGTTTCCCAAGCTGCGCCAATCGGGCTGGAAGGGCCACTGGATTGACGCGGCCTCCACACTGCGCATGCAAGATGACGCCGTCATTATTCTGGATCCCGTCAATTTGCCCGTCATTCAAAAAGCTTTAGCGCAAGGCGGTAACAACTGGGTCGGTGGGAACTGCACCGTCAGCTGCATGCTCATGGGGCTAGGGGCGCTCTTTAAGGCGGGCTTGGTGGAGTGGATGAGTACACAAACCTACCAAGCCGCGTCTGGCGGTGGTGCGCAGCACATGCGGGAGTTGCTCACGCAATACGGCACGCTGTATGCCGAGGTCAAAGCTTTGTTGGATGACCCCAAGAGTGCCATTCTGGAGATTGACCGCCTCGTGATTGCCAAGCAACGCAGCCTGCAAGGTCAAGAGATTGAGCATTTTGGCGTGCCCTTGGGCGGGTCCTTGATTCCATGGATCGACAAAGATTTAGGCCTAGGCAAGCAGCGCGAAGAAGCGGGTTGGGGCATGTCGCGAGAGGAGTGGAAAGGCATGGCCGAAACCAACAAAATTTTGGGTCAAGGCCCAGGATTTGGCACCGAGGCCATCCCCGTGGACGGCATTTGCGTTCGAGTGGGGGCCATGCGCTGCCACAGCCAAGCCCTAACATTTAAGCTTAAAAAAGATGTGCCCGTGGCGGACCTTGAGTCCATGATTGCCGCCGACAACCCATGGGTAAAGTTGGTGCCCAACACCCGAGAGACCTCGGTGCAAGACCTCACCCCTGTGGCAACCACCGGCACCTTGCGCATTCCGGTGGGACGTATCCGCAAAATGGCTATGGGCCCCCAATACATCAGCGCGTTTACGGTGGGTGACCAACTGCTTTGGGGGGCTGCAGAGCCATTACGCCGTATGCTGCGCATCTTGCTTGGCACTTGAAACTCCACCACAATCCCTAAACTAAACCCCACAAGGCCCACCTCACGATGTTCTTTTGCTTGACCCCGAAGCGCGCTTTGGCCCGTGTGGTTCCCAGTCTATTTCTGGTCGCCTTAGGTCTGGGAGTCACCAGCAACTCGGCATGGGCTCTCATGCTGGGGCGCAGCAAGGTGCTGTCTGCTTTGGGCGAGCCCCTTCGTGTGGAAGTGGATGTGTTGGACATCTCAGAAGATGAGTCTGCCACCCTGAAAGCGGGCATTGCATCGGCTGAGGCCTTTAAGTCAGCGGGCATCAACTTCAACCCGGTTTTGAATGGCTTGCAAGTCACTTTGCAGCGGCGCACAGATGGCTCGGCCTTTTTGAGCGTATTGGGCAGCGCACCGGTGAATGAATCGTTTGTGGATGTGATGCTGGAACTGAGCTGGAACGGTGGCCGCCAGATGCGCGATTACACCTTGCTCCTAGACCCCCCGCAGATCACGCAGCCGCCTCCCGTTGAACCGGTTCAAGCACAAACCCCCGTCGCATCAACTGCGCCAATCGCACCTGCCACTTCATCACCAGCCCAACCAGCCAACCAGCCCATCAAGCCAGCCGACCCAAATGCGGCAAGCAACGCTCTGGTCAAGGCTGCAGCCAAGGCGGAGGTCAGGTCCCCGTCAAATGCTGTTGGAGACGCTCAAGTGAAGGTCATTGCCGGTGACACTGCCGGAAAAATTGCCCGTGACCATCAGATTTCCGGATTTTCTTTGGACCAGATGTTGGTGGCCATGCAAAAAGCCAACCCTGAAGCCTTCATCAACAAAAACATCAATCGCTTGCGTGCTGGTGTGATTCTGAATCTGCCCTCAGAGGCTCAAGCCTCGGAGACTTCAGCTGAAGAAGCTCGCGACATAGTTCAAGCTCAAAGCAAAGACTTCAACATTTATCGCGAAAAATTGGCCGCATCTGCTCGCACCAATAAGCAAGATGGCCCCAGTCGAAGTGCTTCTGGGAGCATTCAAACTCAGGTTCAAGATCAAAAGAATGGCAATGCCTCGCCTGACAAGTTGATGTTGTCCAAAGGCGCTTTGGGCTCCAACTTGGCTGACCAGGTTGCCGAAAAACTGATCCAGCAAGAGCAAGCCCAAAAAGCACGGGAGCTTTCTAAAAACCTGGCCGATTTAGAAAAGCTCTCCAAAGAGGCCCAGGCGACCTTGCCCAATAAAGAAGTGGCAAATGGCCAAACCAACAACGAAACCAAGCCCTCCGCCTCCACCACAACCTCCAACGCCACTCCTGCCGCTAGTTCAGGGGTACCACCAGCGTCAAACACATCAGCCACTGCCGCCTCTTCAGCTTCTTCGACGCCTTCTCCTGAAACGCCACCCACATCTAAGCCTACAGCCCCTGCCGAGCAATTGACAGCCATACCGGCCATTTCCGGTGCGGCTACGCCACCTGCACCCGCCTCAAACGAAGATGCAGCTGAAGCCGATGTTTTGGACCGTGTGCTCAACGATCCCATGACCCCATTGCTGGCGGGTGGTTTGATTGCTGCCCTATTTGGCTTGGGCGTTTTCAAATTTATTCGAGCACGCGCCCGGCGCCATGCAGACGACAACCCTTTGCTGAGCCCTCCATCAGGTGCTGGCGGATCAGATTCAGGAACCGATGACTCCAACAGCTCTGCCTTGAAAGAGGTAAAAAAATCTATCGCGTTGTCCCAAGCCGACATCATGTTGACCTACGGACGCGAGGCTCAAGCCATTTTGCTGCTCAAGACCGCCATTGAGCAGGAGCCCGAACGCACAGAACTGCACCTCAAATTGGCGGGTATTTATGCCAAATCGGAGCAGGTGGCCGAATTTGAGCAAGTGGCACTGCAAGTTCAGACCATCACCGGCAGTTCCGGCGCAGACTGGGAGGCCATCTGCAGCCTGGGCCGAGCGCTGGATTCACAAAATCCGCTGTACTTCAATGGCGTCACTCCCATGCCATTAGCTGCAGAAACGCCTGACTCAGATACAGAGCCCCGGGAGGACGACGCGCCTGAGGATCCACCAGAGGTCGCCCCTGAGAAAGTCAGTACTCAGGACGAAGAGGACATCATTGACCGGCCCCCAATGGACAACCAAAGCCTGGAAGACATGCTCAACGCCCTGCCCGATATGGACTTAAACACATCGGACCTGGATTCTGCAGACCTTGAAGCTGAAGTTGCCGAGCAGGCGGCGACGCCAGCCGCTGAACCTGCGGAATTTGATATGAGCGCCATTTCGCTGGATTTGGCTTTGCCGTCGTCCGGCGAAGCTGCCGACTCTGACCAGCAAGCGCTTGAAACCAAGTTGGCTTTGGCAGAGGAGTTCAATGCCATTGGTGACGTGGAAGGTGCACGCACCATGATTGAAGACATCATTGCCCAAGCTTCGGGCGACATGAAAGCCAAGGCCGAAGCAGCCTTGAGCAAATTAGGCTGAACTCACAGCTGAAAGAAAGTCCGGCAAGATGACCCTAAGGGTAGCCATGGGGGTGTCCTACAACGGACAAGCTTATGAAGGTTGGCAAAGCCAACTCTCGAACCGCACCATTCAAGACCAGCTCGAGCTGGCCCTTGGCAAATTTGCTCATGTGCCTAAGGTTTCTACGCTTTGCGCAGGCCGCACTGATGCGGGGGTGCACGGGCTGATGCAAGTGGTGCATTTTGATACCGATGCCGAACGCCCCATTCAGGGCTGGGTCAGGGGTACGAACAGTTTTTTGCCCCCAGACATTTCCGTGCAATGGGCCCAACTGGTGCCCCCGACATTTCACTGCCGCGCCAGCGCCGTGTCCAGGCGTTACGCCTATGTATTGTTGGATTCACCCGTAAGGCCCAGTGTAGAGCAAGGCCGCGTGGGCTGGGTGTTTCAGCCCTTGAACCTATTGGCCATGCAGCAAGCCGCTGCAAAGCTCATTGGGGAACATGATTTTTCGTCATTTCGGGCCTCAGCATGTCAAGCGCTTTCGCCCGTTAAAGAGCTCAAGAGCCTCAACATCAGTAGACGCGGCGCGTACTGGCGCTTTGAGTTTGAGGCCAATGCCTTTCTGCACCATATGATTCGCAATATCATGGGCTGTTTGGTGTTCATTGGGCAAGGTCGCCAATCCCCTGAATGGATGGCTGAGGTTCTGGCTGCCCGCAATCGTGACGCCGCCGCCCCAACCTTCACCCCAGATGGGCTGTATTTTTTGGGTCCGCGCTATGAAAGCCATTGGGGCCTTCCCGATCGCACCCCTGCGTATGATTGGTTGCCATGAGCATTTTGCTTTCACCCAGCCGCACCCGCATCAAGATTTGTGGGCTTACCCGCGAAGCCGATGTGGACGCCGCCGTTCACGCCGGAGTGGATGCCATTGGCTTCGTACTCTACCCCCCGAGCCCCCGAGCCGTGAGTGCAGTGCGTGCTGGCCAACTGGCTCGGCGCTTACCCCCCTTCGTCACGCCCGTGCTGTTGTTTGTCAACCCCGACCCGAAAGAGGTGCACGCCGCGTGTTCCCAGGTTCAAGGCGCCACCTTGCAGTTTCATGGCGATGAAACGCAAGAGTTCTGCTTGCAGTTTCAACACAGCCTGCACCAACCCTTTTTAAAGGCGGCCAGAATCCCCCTAGGTGGCGCTGGTAATGCTTTTGACCTTCTAGAATACGTATCTTTGTATTCAGCAGCCCAAGCCTTGCTTCTTGACGCTCATGTTGAGGGCTTTGGCGGCGGCGGTCAGGCATTCGATTGGTCACTTCTTCCACAAAACGTCAACGCTCACCTCGTCTTGAGTGGTGGTCTCAACGCAGCCAATGTGACTGAAGGCATTCGCCATCTTAGGCCCAAATGTCTTTCGCTCGGGGTGGATGTGAGCTCCGGGGTGGAAGCGATGGGCGCTGATGGCCTGGTGCAAAAAGGCCTAAAAGACGCCGAAAAAATTGCTCAGTTTGTCGCTGCCGTCAGAGCAGCAGACCTACACACTTGAAATGAAACCCATGCTTGATTACCAACAACCCGATGCCTCTGGCCATTTTGGCATGTACGGAGGCAGCTTCGTCAGCGAAACCCTCACTCACGCCATTGAGCAATTGCGTGAAGCCTATGCCCGTTACCAGCACGACCCCGAATTCTTAGCCGAATTCAAAAATGAACTCGCCCATTTTGTGGGCCGCCCCTCTCCCATCTATCACGCTGCTCGTATGAGCCAAGAACAGGGAGGAGCGCAAATTTTTCTCAAGCGCGAAGACCTTAACCATACCGGCGCACACAAAATCAACAACACCATCGGGCAGGCCATGTTGGCGCGCCGCATGGGCAAAACCCGCATCATTGCCGAAACAGGTGCGGGCCAGCACGGCGTGGCTACGGCCACCATCTGCGCGCGTTACGGCCTGGAGTGTGTGGTGTACATGGGCAGCGAGGACGTCAAACGCCAAAGCCCCAATGTGTACCGCATGAAGTTGCTTGGCGCTAGGGTCATCCCCGTGGAAAGCGGTAGTAAAACACTGAAAGACGCCCTTAACGAGGCCATGCGCGACTGGGTGGCCAATGTAGACAACACCTTCTATATCATTGGCACAGTCGCAGGTCCACACCCCTACCCCATGATCGTTCGGGATTTTCAGAGCGTGATTGGCGAAGAGTGCGTGGTGCAAATGCCCGACATGCTCAAGCGCACGGGTTGCACGAGCCCACAACCCGATGCAGTGCTGGCCTGCGTGGGCGGCGGCAGCAACGCCATGGGTATTTTTTACCCTTACATTCCTTTTGATCAAACTCGATTGATTGGCGTAGAAGCCGCAGGCGAAGGCCTAGAAAGTGGTCACCACTCTGCGTCGCTGCAGCGCGGCAGTCCTGGCGTGTTGCATGGCAACCGCACCTATGTGCTCCAAAATGAGGATGGTCAAGTCACCGAAACCCACAGCATCAGCGCGGGGCTGGACTACCCGGGCGTGGGACCTGAACACGCTTTTCTTAAAGATATAGGACGGGCCGAGTACGTGGGCATTACCGACGATGAAGCGCTGCAGGCCTTTCATTATTTGTGCCTTACCGAAGGCATCATTCCGGCACTGGAGTCCAGCCACGCCATTGCTTATGCCATGAAACTGGCCAAAACCATGAGACCCGATCAGTCTATTTTGGTCAACCTTTCGGGCCGTGGAGACAAAGACATTGGCACCGTGGCTGACTTGAGTCAAGCTGATTTTTACTGTCGCCCCAGCTGCCAGGGACAAGCGGTTAAGGGCGGTGCACCACAGCCTGGCTCTGTCATCTCCATCAAACCCGTTTCTGCCTCATGAGTCGCATTTCCCAAACCTTTGCCAGGCTTCAGTCTGAAGGCCAAAAAGCCCTGATCCCGTTTGTAACGGCTGGCTTTCCCTTCCCAGACATCACGCCAGAGCTCATGCATGGCATGGTGCAGGCAGGGGCTGATGTGATTGAGTTGGGCGTGCCTTTTTCGGACCCGAGTGCCGATGGCCCGGTTATTCAAGCTGCCGGAGACCGCGCATTGGCCGCAGGTGTGGGCTTGCGCCAAGTCATTGACATGGTGCGTGCGTTTCGCAAAACCAACCAACACACCCCGGTGGTGCTGATGGGCTACGCCAACCCCATTGAACGTTACAACCAATTGCATGCGGACCGCTTTGTGCCAGACGCTGCAGATGCCGGTGTAGACGGGGTGTTGGTGGTGGACTACCCGCCAGAAGAATGCACCGAATTTGCCGCCTTGCTCAAACAGCATGGGCTGGACCTCATTTTTCTGCTGGCTCCCACCAGCACCGATGCCCGCATAGCCCAGGTCGCCAAGGTGGCCAGTGGCTATGTGTATTACGTATCACTCAAAGGCGTGACCGGCTCAGGCGCTTTGGACACTGCCGCTGTAGAGGCCATGCTGCCGCGCATCAGGCAGCATGTTCACATTCCGGTGGGTGTGGGATTTGGCATTCGTGATGCCCAAACTGCTCAAGCTATAGGCCGCGTGGCAGATGCGGTGGTCATTGGCAGCAAGATCATTCAGTTGATTTCTGATGTGCCACGAGACCAAGTGGTGACACTAGCGCGCGATTTTCTAAAAGACATTCGCTTGGCCTTATCCAACCCAAGGACCTGAACATGAGCTGGCTTGAAAAACTGCTGCCTCCCAAAATTCAACACACCGATCCAGCTGACCGCCGTACGGTGCCCGAAGGTTTGTGGATCAAATGCCCCAGTTGTGAAAGCGTGTTGTACAAAACCGATCTGGAGCAAAACCAAAATGTTTGCCCCACTTGCAGCCACCACCACCGCATCAGCGCCCGCGGTCGGTTGAATGCCTTTTTGGATGGCGAAGGCCGCTACGAAATTGGTCAAGAAGTGGTGCCAGTGGATGCCTTGAAATTCAAAGACAGTCGCAAATACCCTGAACGCCTCAAAGAAGCCATGGACAGCACCGGTGAGACCGATGCTTTGGTGGTCATGGGCGGCGCCGTGCACAACATTTCCTTGGTCGCCGCTTGCTTTGAATTCGGATTTATGGGCGGCAGCATGGGCTCGGTGGTGGGCGAGCGCTTTGTGCGTGGCGTGGAAACTGCCATTGAGCAAAAAGTGCCTTTCGTGTGCTTTACCTCCACCGGAGGTGCCCGCATGCAAGAAGGTTTGTTATCGCTGATGCAAATGGCCAAAACCAACGCTGCCTTGACGCGCTTGGCCCAAAAGGGCTTACCCTATATCAGCGTATTAACCGATCCCACCATGGGTGGCGTCAGCGCAGGTTTTGCTTTTTTGGGCGATGTGGTCATGGCCGAGCCTAAAGCCTTGATTGGGTTTGCAGGCCCCAGGGTGATTGAGTCTACGGTACGTGTGACGTTGCCCGAGGGCTTTCAACGCTCTGAGTTTTTGCAGCAAAAAGGCGCCATAGATCTGATTTGCGACCGCCGGGAACTGCGTAAGACCACTGCTAATACGTTGGCCATGTTGTTGCGCCAACCCGCTGACGCGGTAAGCTGACCACTTAACCTCAGCGGCTAGAACAACACGCTGGCCTGCACGTGGCCCAGCACAATAGCGAGCACCTGCAACAGCAGTAAAAGCACCAAGGGCGACAAATCCAATCCGCCCACCAACGGCATCCAGCGGCGAATTGGCATTAAGGGTGGAGTCACCAAACGCTCAATCACATGCGCCAGCAGGTTTTGGCCCTGAATCCAAGACATGAGCACGTAAACAATCACCAAGCCGGTCAAGGCTGAAATAGCCAAACGCAACAAGCCGAACAATGCCAACCAGAACACCGAGCCCCATGGTGCCAAAAATTCTGTCAGAGCCCAAAGCACAACGAATTGCAGCAACTCCACCAGGTAAGTACCCAACAGGCTGGACGTGTCCAGTGGCCCCACGGAGGGCACCAAACGCCTTAAAGGAAGCACCAACCAGTCGGTGAGTACCAAAACAAAACGGGCCAAAGGGTTACCCGAACGGGCCGACATGGGGATGCTGAGAAATTGCATATAGCAGCGCAGGAGGCAAGCACCCCCTATCAAACCGCAAACCACCTCAAGCAGCAAAGACAAGATCTGAAACAGCATGGCACGACCCAATATGAAGCGCCTCATCATACCGTCAGTAAAATGACTTCATAACTGTTTAAACACAATGCCTGACCACTCCACATCTTTAGCGGGTTCGCCCGAATCCCATGCCTCTGGCACTTTTGACGACAACCAGCTGATTGCAGAGCGGCGCGACAAACTTCAAACCCTGAGGGATCAGGCCAAGTCTCAGGGCACGCCAGTTTTTCCTAATGACTTCAAGCCCACCCACCGTGCAGCAGCCTTATTGGCAGCCTACGGCGAGCATCCTGCCGAAGAGCTCAAGGCCCAAGACGTTCCAGCAAAAGTGGCCGGGCGCGTCATGCTCAAGCGGGTCATGGGCAAAGCCAGCTTCATCACCTTGCAAGACAGCACTGGACGGATTCAGGTTTACGTCAAGCAGGAAGAAGTGGGCGAATCGGTTTACGAATCCTTCAAACACTGGGATTTGGGCGACATCGTGGCCGCCGAGGGGAGCTTGTTTAAAACCAAAACGGGTGAATTGTCTGTGCACGCGCATACAGTAAGACTGCTGACCAAAAGCCTGCGCCCCCTGCCCGACAAGTTTCATGGAGTGCATGACCAAGAGCTGAAGTACCGCCAACGCTACGTGGACCTCATGACCGACGAACACACGCGTCAAAGGTTTGTGGCCCGCAGCAAAGCCGTGACCAGCATTCGCGAATACATGGTCTCGCACGACTTTCTGGAAGTTGAAACGCCCATGTTGCACCCCATTCCTGGAGGGGCCAACGCCCGCCCGTTTGAGACGCATCACAACGCTTTAGACCAGCAAATGTTTTTGCGTATTGCCCCGGAGCTCTACTTGAAACGCTTGGTGGTGGGTGGCTTTGAGCGAGTGTTTGAAATCAACCGCAACTTTCGCAATGAAGGCATTTCGGTGCGACACAACCCCGAATTCACCATGATGGAGTTTTATGCAGCTTACTGGGACTATCAAGACCTGATGACATTTACCGAAAGTCTGGTAAGACATGCCGCCATGCATTCGGTAGGCACCTTGCAGCTCAGCTATGCCAACCAGCCGGTCGATTTGGCTCAGCCTTTTGAACGCCTCACCATCCGCGAAGCCATTGTGAAATACACCGATGCAGGTGACCAAGTGGACAACTCCGATTGGCTTATTCAAGCCTTGACCCAACTGGGCATGAGCGATGCCAAACGCCGCCTGAGCGACAAGAGCTTGCCTGCCCTGCAGGTGTTGTACTTTGAAGAATCGGTGGAAAGCCAGCTGTGGCAACCCACCTTTATTTGTGAGCATCCGGTTGAAATTTCACCTTTGGCCCGAGAAAGCGATACCCGCCCAGGCGTGACCGAACGTTTTGAGCTCTACATCACGGGGCGAGAATTTGGTAACGGCTTTTC
>Ga0214917_10002464_pt1 | contig 22453 bp, 22 predicted proteins | sample LL_1208_BB_MetaG_FD_177983 | JGI IMG/M metagenome (GOLD analysis project Ga0214917, IMG submission 177983) | Freshwater microbial communities from Lake Lanier, Atlanta, Georgia, United States - LL_1208_BB | ecosystem: Environmental > Aquatic > Freshwater > Lake | place: USA: Georgia | collected...
CGCAAGATCTTTGATCTGCCGCCAGACCGAGTCGCTCATGTCACCTGGCGCCGAGGTGGCGTCAATCGTTTCAAGCAGTCGCTCGAGACTCGCCACCGAATTTGCGTCAGAAGGGTTTCTTGCAATCTTTTGTGCCACTCCCGAAAGTTGTGCCAAGACTTTTGCGTCGGCCTGGTCGATGTTGTCATCTTGTTCTTCGATTTCATCTTCGAGATTTTCGATCTCATCCAAAATTTCTTCGACATCAACTTCGCGCGCCGACTCGGCGATCAAAACCGTGTCGTCCCAACGATGAGCAACACCTGCTTCAATCAACATTGCAGTCAACTCGGCGCGAGTTTCGCGCGACCATTCGTCGAGCTCCCATTCGGTGACTGGTGCGTTTGGGTTTAACTCGCTCACATGCCGAACGCTAGTTGTTTATTTGCTACGAGTGCTATTGCGCTAACATCTCCGTGATGCCGTTGACGCAACGCCCAGACCGCAACTTGGCGCTAGAACTCGTGCGGGTCACCGAATCAGCCGCACTTGCAGCGTCGAAATGGGTCGGACGTGGCGATAAAAATTCTGCCGACGGCGCCGCGGTTGATGCGATGCGTAACTTGCTTGACACCGTAAATATGGATGGCATCGTCGTTATCGGCGAAGGCGAAAAAGACGAAGCACCAATGTTGTTCAACGGTGAGCGAGTTGGCAACGGCTCGAAACCTGAAACTGATGTGGCGGTCGACCCGATCGATGGCACCACGCTCACATCGTTGGGGCGCAACAACGCGTTGTCGGTGCTGGCTGTTGCCGAACGCGGCACGATGTACAACCCAGGTCCATGCGTCTACATGGAGAAAATTGCGGTTTCGCGCGAAGCGGCCAACGCAATCGACATAAATGTTTCGCCCACAAAAAACCTCAAAGAAATTGCCAAGGCGACGAAAAAATCGCTCAACGATCTCGTCGTCGTGATTTTAGAACGACCCCGACATGATGAACTCATCGCCGAGGTTCGTAGTTGCGGCTGTCGCATCCACTTAATTAGCGACGGCGACATCGCTGGTGCAATTGCTGCTGCTTCGCCAAATGTCGGCGTCGATGTCTTGATGGGTATCGGCGGAACACCCGAAGGTGTTACTGCTGCGGCCGCACTCAAAAGTTTGGGCGGTCAAATCTTGGGCAAGTTGTGGGTTAAGAACGATGCCGAAGCCAAAGCGGCCAAAGACGCTGGTTACGACTTGTCCAAAGTTTTGACCGTAGATGATTTGTGCAGTGGTGACGACGTTTTCTTTGCCGCAACCGGTGTCACCGACGGCGAGTTGTTGCGCGGTGTGCGCTACGACTCATATGGTGCACGTTCGCAAAGTTTGGTGATGCGCAGTCGCAGTGGCACGGTGCGTGTGATCGACACGCAACATCGCGCCGACCGCATCGGTCAATATTCGTCAGCCGACTTCCGCTAACTAGTTATCGCAAACTCGCGTCAGTTGACGCCCCGCGCGAACACTTGCCGGCTCGTGTTATCCGCTGATTGTCGTCGTTGTTGTTAAATTAGCAGCCGCACGCTCGGCTTCTCGTTGCGCAACGACAACGCCCACGGCTTCGTTCAATAATCGCGCGAGACCGTTGGCGCCAGGTGTCACCAAATGAATCTTGTCGTCTCGAAACCAGCCGCTCTTTTCTTTGCCTTCACTAAAACTGTTCCAGTCGGCAAGTGACAAGTTCGGCACATTTTCTGCGAGTTTTGCCAGTTGCTTATTGCGGGTCGTCGAATTGCCCCGCACATGGCCGATTTGTCGATATGTAACCCAGACGACGTCTACTCCTTGGCTTTGTGCTTCGGTAGTTATCGCCAACACTGCTTGACGAAATGCTGTGCCGATGCGGTCGTTATACCCGGTGCCGATCACGACGACATCGCTAAATTTCCCCGCGTGCTTTTTTAACTGATCAAGCGCGCTCAACTTCACCGACGCCAAGCAACCTTCATCGACGAGTTTCTGGCAACCTTGCACCGCAAAAATTGTCGGTTGCTGTTCGTTCATCAACTTTCGCGCACTCGGCACATGATCAAATGCCGTAAACACCGAATCACCAATCACCAACACCTTCGCCCGCCCCACCTGCGCATCACCCGACGGCCCATCACCCGCCATCGCTTTCAACCCATCGGCACGCACCATACCACTGGCACCCGCAAGTCCTTTTGCCCCAACACTCTCGTGAGCCCCAACAGCACTCACCCAAAGCACTGCAAAAGCTGACAGCACGACCGTTACACGCTGACTAAATTTCACCACACCAATCTCAAATATTCGCCCTCAACCGCAACTCTTCCCTCGGCTTCGTTAAGAGATTCTCCAAGTAATGCTTATCTTCAAAGTCAGGCGGTGATGCATCTCCTATGGCCTTTTTGAATCTACTCGGTGCGACCTTAAGTACAACTAACAGTACATATTTTGGACTACTTAAAATTAACTTCATCAAAAAACGCTTCACAGCAGTTTCAAACACTGCAATTTTCGTGAGTTCAGTTATAATCATATATTTTTTGTCATCAGCTTTTAAGCGATTTTCAATTAATTTAACTTTTTGTGACGCCCATTTTAATTTCAGATCATCACTTCCTGAAGGATCTATTTCGCTGAAAGCTTCAAAAAATATATCAATTAACCGTCGGTTCTCGCTGACTTCAGTCGGACGTATCAAGTAGTTATAGTTTGGATTCTTCATCAAAGCTTTTTGCCTAACCCATAGATACTCTTCGATAAGCATCGTGCGACAGTAAGCCAAACCCAAATGATGGGCGATTAATTCATTTTTTCGAAAATCAGAAAAAACAAAGCTGTTTGCTCGACTATGGATGGCCCTTAGTATTTCTGATCTCAGCACACCGTAGTAAACAAGATATTTTCCTGGATCATTGTTAATTCTGATAGATAAAAGGTCGTCTTGAAGTAAATCATCGTGAACCCAATTTAAATACTTTTTTTCCCAAACAACATTTTGCTGGTCAACGTTATAGGTCGCACACTTGCCAATTACTGCGTCAATTTTTTCGTTAGTTTTCAAAATTGCTAAAGCCCTACATAGTCCCGATGTTGTGAAAAAATCATCGTCAGCCAATTGAGCCCCGAACTTAGTCTGAATTAGAGTCATCCCTTTAACTAGCCGTCGCGCATAGTTTTCCATTGGTTTTTCGTTTAACTCTGGTGGAACTGAGTGGTAGTAGATTTTTGCTGGCCGATAAACCAATTGTCCAAGAGAGAAACTTGGCTTAATTGCGCCATCAATGATATGAACGGTTACCGGCAGATCGCGCCAATACTCAATTGCGCGTTCCAACTCAAGCGGCCGATTGCAAGTTGGAGTGATTATTGTCAATTCACTCAACAACTCAAGTTCTTCTGGCGTCACGCGGCTACTTTACTCGTTTCAAATATCCGCCTGGCGCCGCCGAAATCAGCAACTTTTCATCAATCGAATAATCCACCGCAAAGTTGTCGTTCGACTTCAAAAACTCGGCCACAGCAGTCTTCGGATTATCGCCCTTACCCCACGGACGATCCACAAACTCGACACCGTCCAGATCTTCAATCACCGTGTCAAACACAACGCAATAACTTCCAACCGAAACTAGCGGCGCATACAAATTCAACTCACCAAGCACATGCTCATGGGTGTGATTACTGTCTAAAATTACCATCACACGCTCACATTTTGCCGCTTTCTCAGTAATCACTGCGGCAATTTTCTCATCGACACTTGAACCGTCGAATATTCTCAGTCGTAGGTACATCGGGTGCGCAACCAAAGCCTCGCGATTATGTAATCGCAAATCTATTTCAACGCACCAAACCTCGGCATTTTTAGGGCCGCCACATTGCGCATTCAACTCAAGTAGTGACGCGAAAAATATTGCTGACCCACCATGCGCCACACCCGTTTCAATTATTAAATCGGGCTTAACTTGCCAGATGATTTCCTGAACAGCAACCAAATCCTGTGGATACTGGATAATCGGTCGTCCCATCCACGAAAAATTATACGAATACTTTTCATTTATGGAATCGCGTAAAAAAGTTTGGCTAGTGGACTTGAACTTTTGAGAGAACTTCATTGCAATAAAGACTAGTCGCCTGGATTAACTAAAGAGTCTAATCGCGAGTTATCTGACCAAAATGAAACTGACTCGTAATCACGATCAGGGATAGACCCAAACCTGGGAACTAAGTTTGATTGGAAAATTCTAATTTGCTCTCGAACAAAAGTGGCAACTGTTTGTGGTTTACCACTCCCAAGATTTATCACGCCCACATTTGTGCCCAAAGTAAGTAGTAATAAAAGATATCTTGCTACTTGCTCAACATGAATAAAATCCAGAATTTGTCGTCCGCTTCCCATCAAAAATTCTTGCTTCAGACTTATCGCACTTTTTAATTGAGAGTAAAGAGATTTTTCTGATTGGCCTTCGCCGTATGGATAAAAAATTCTCGCCCATGTAAGATCAAAATTTTTTCTTTGCTGAAGCTCAAAAAGTTCTTTTCGAAGGTTGTCTTTAGCGATTCCATATGGCGTATTTGGCTTAGTTTCTTGGTCCTCCGAAAGTGCTCCGCTGCACATTCCATATTCGTAGCACGTGCCAGTGACAACTAATTTATTTAAACCAGATTCAATAAGAGCTTTCAAGAACTTCGACTGAATAGATAGCTCAACATCAACGTGGTAAGCATCCATATAATTGGGCAAGCCACCCCAAGCAAGGTGCAATACTGCATCTGGCCTTCCAAATAATTCGAACCAATCTGTCCTTTCCTGGTGCAAGTCGGCTGTAACTATCGATTCATGCGCAGTTATCTCACCGACTTTTTCAATCGTTCGAACTATGAGTAGTACATCATGATCAGTATTCGCGAGTGCATTTCTAACGTGTCGACCGATGAACCCAGTTGCACCCGTAATTGCAATTTTCATCTAAAGACAGAAAGTTGCGGTACTGCGGTGACGAACTCAGTTCCACTTGATGAAAGATCTTTAAGTTGGTCAGCAATCTCGTCGCTTAGGTTCCACGGAAAAATAACAACAAAGTTCGGTTTGTCAACTTCGAGCCGATCGTCGCTTACAATCGGAATTCGGCTACCGGGCATGAACTTGCCTTGTTTATGAGGACTTCGGTCAGCCACGTATTTGATCAAGTCACTCTTAACCCCGGCGAAATTGAGAAGAGTGTTGCCCTTCGCGGCAGCCCCGTAACCGACTACTAATTTTCCTTCGCTTTTCTTGTCGATCAAAAATCGTAAAAAGTCATTCTTCACTTTCTCAGCATGTTCTTGAAAACCATTGTAGAAAGCAATATTTGTCATTCCAGCGCTATTTTCTTCATTAATAAGTTCTTCAACTTTTGAGCTGGTCGGGTGGACTCCGGTATCACTTCGTTGAGCAAAAACTCGCAGACTGCCGCCATGAGTACCCAATTTCTCAACATCAAAGACATTAAGCCCGTTCTTTGCGAAAATATTTACTACAGTGCCAAAAGACAAATATGAAAAGTGCTCATGATAAATCGTGTCAAATTGATGTTGCGAAATTAGGTTCAACAAATGTGGAAACTCACATGTAAAAACACCGTTTTCTCTCAGCAACATCTGGCACGCCTGTGAAAAATCGTTGATATCTGGCACATGAGCGAGCACATTATTGGCGGCCAGCAAATCGACCGCGCGACCCTCTTTACGCAAGTCGTTTGCGAGTTTGACATTCAAAAAATCTTGAACTATTTCGACGCCTTTTTGGCGAGCTGCATTTGCGGTGCTAGCCGTCGGCTCGATGCCGTAACAACTGATTCCTTTCTCATTCACAAACTGCAATAAGTAACCATCGTTCGCAGCGACCTCACCTACCACGCTCGACTTTGTTAGGCCAAACCGCTCAACCATGTCGTTGACATATTTCTTGGCGTGAGCAAGCCATTCACTCGAAAATGAGCTGAAGTATGCATACTCTTCGTTAAAGAGCTCGGCGGCGCGCGAATAAGCCTCGGCTTGAACAAGCCAGCAAAACTCACAAACTAGAACGCGCAACGGAAAATATTTTTCAGGTCGCTTCAACGCCATCTTTGTCAAATACGCATTTGACGGTGGGGCGACACCTAAGTCGACGAGCACATGCGATACTTCAGAACCACAATGACGACACTTCACTTCAATAAGCGTATCTGCGCCACTGATGTGGCTAACGAACTGCGTGGTCGGCTAAGCGGCGTCCGATGGCGGATGCTGAACTGCGGCGCACCAAGAAACGCGGTGCAAGCTCAGAAACAGCGACGAGACCTTAAATACCCGCAACTGCGCGCCACCATTGCGCGAGTCGCGGCGTGCGAAAGTCGTGTCAACGCACAGACATTCAGATTTATCTCGCGCGACAATCGGTCGACATCGATCTCATGCATCAAACCCGGCGTTATTGACTACGAGATCAATCGGCGTCAATGAAGCATCAGCGATACGCGCCTCAACCGAAGCAAGACCAACAGCACTCGTCAAATCGGCAACCATCACTTCAACATATTTAAACTGCCGCGCCAAGTGCTTGAGTTGATCAGCGCGACGCGCAACTGCAATCACATGACCTCGTGAAGCTGCTAGTTTCACCGCCATTTCGTGGCCGATACCGCTCGACGCACCCGTCACCAACGCACAGGTGAATAAAAAACTTAATCTCTTGACTCCATGCTCGCCCTAAAAGAAGTTGCCTCACACTTACTGCCACCACTACTTGACTCAAAGTCTAATTAGTTGAAGGCATCTGCAACTTTGGAATTAAATTAGCACGAATGGTTGTAAAATCTAACAAACTAAAAATTAAAACGAGACCTTATCAAAACGATCCAAAATGATCCTGAGCTGAAGTTCTGAGACACCATTTGGAAATTCTTTCCAGATACGTTCTATAAACAAAAGATCACTTTTTACAGCCGAATCACCGACAGCTCTTAGTTTCGCGTAACGCGAAAAAGTTTTAAATCCGTTTGGACTCAATACTTGGTAGATAAATGGTGTGTAATGAAAAAGTAGTCTTCCTGCTTTAGGAATCAATTTATGTATCCAACTACTTAAGGACACCTTAAATTTTCTTTCTGATATGTTTTTGCTATCCAAGAAACTACGCTGACGACTCTTCACTTGCGTTGTCGTACTTGGAAAAATTTTGCTAATTTCACTTGGTCTTAGGTCGTCAATACTTGCCGTCATGCCTCTAGCCCTAATGGCCTCCCGCGCCATATCAAAAAGCGCTCTTGCAACAACTTGACGTGAGTCTTGATCTAGGACTGAATTTTCGATGGATGGAGAAGGTAATGAGTTGCCATATCGTATCCAGTAAGGATAAACACCCATCGCATATCGACCGATTATAGCCAAATACCCACAAAACATACTTTCAACTATTAAGTGCAACTTTCCAGTGATCGGAACTTTGACAAGTGTCTTCGCAAAAATTCTTAAATCCTCTGTTCGCAGTAACATGTAAAAAAGGGACTTGGTGTTTTTTGATCGAAACGTTTTTTCTAGCCTTAGGTGCGGTTCAGCCTCTAAAATTTCCCATACATTTTTATCTGAGTAGTGAGGCAGCAATCCGAGACGTCCGTTGCTGTACTGTGCCGTCGTAGCATGTCCACCTGCACAAGAATGATCGGGGTTTGCATTCAAGAATTCGCAACTTTTGAGTACTCCTGACCACAAAATACACTCTTCGTCATCGATCATAAAAACAAATTTTGTCTTGACCATACTTACTGATTCATTGAGCCTTTGCGCATAAGAGTAATAACCGGGAATCCTGAAATACTCCCAAGTCATTTCGCCGATTGAACCCGAATCCCCACTACCCCAATCTTCGTCCGAACCATCAGCGAATATGAGATGAATGGGCTTGTTCGCGTAATAAAGAAGCTGACGACGTAGCGCATCCTGTCGGTTGTATGACAAAACGACTGCAGTTACTCGAGTCACGCGGCTACTTTACACGCTTTAAATACCCGCACGGCGCCGCCGAAATCAACAACTTTTCATCAATCGAATAATCCACCGCAAAGTCATCGTTCGACTTCAAAAACTCAGCCACAGCAGTCTTCGGATTATTGCCCTTACCCCACGGACGATCCACAAACTCGACACCGTCCAGATCTTCAATCACCGTGTCAAACACAACACAATAACTTCCAACCGAAACCAGTGACGCGTACAAATTCAACTCACCGAGCACATGCTCGTGGGTGTGATTGCTGTCCAAAATCACCATCACGCGTTTACATTTCGCCGCTTTCTCAGCAATCACTGCGGCAATTTTTTCATCGACACTCGAACCATCAAAAATTCTCAATCGCGGATACATCGGGTGTTCCACCAAAGCCTCGCGATTATGTGCTCGCAAATCTATTTCAACGCACCAAACCTCGGCATCTTTTGGCCCACCGCTCTGCGCATTTAACTCAAGCAATGAGGCAAAAAACACTGCCGACCCACCATGAGCAACACCAGTTTCAATAATTAATTCGGGCTTAACTTGCCAGATGATTTCCTGAACAGCAACCAAATCCTGTGGATACTGGATAATCGGTCGTCCCATCCACCAGAAGTTAAATGAGTACCGCGCACCAACCGACTGCAGCATGAAATCTTTGGCTACTTTACGCAATTCATCTGACATTAAATTCCAATCTACTTAGAGGAAGTTTGATTATCTAGACGTAAGCCTAGTCAATTAGCCGACTCAGAGACTTTTCAAACCGTCTGATAGCGAAACTGAAGGACTCCAATTCAATTGTTGCTTTGCTTTCAGATTGCTTGGGTTGCGCAAACTAATTTTCTCGGGCGACGATTCTGTAACTCTCGGTGTCGTGCCGTGAATATTCCTACTCTCTTCTATAACTTGACCAAGCGTTACCGTGCTGTCACTTGAAATATTAAAAATTTCAAAATCGGTCTGCCCTACAGCAGCCAAAATACCGGCACAAATATCATCGACATGAATAAATCGCCTACCTGCTTTTAGTGAGCCAACGACGACTTCTTCTTTGTTTTTAACTGAATCAAACAAACTCTCAACGGCCGACCAATTGCTCGACCTTGGACCATAAATAATTCCGAAACGAAGAATTGTGACTGCCAAATCTTCTCTTAATAGCTCCAAATAATGCTCCCCAATAGCCTTGGTAATCGCATAAATCGAGTCAAGTCTCTGAATATGTATTTCATCCGACTCCTGCTGCTCAGAGTCATTAGAAACTTGACCATAAACCCATTCGCTCGAAGCGAAGATTAACTGACGACAATCTTTTAACTTTGCAGATCGAAGAACATTAAGTGTTCCCTCAACGTTGACTTTGTTAGCGAGGCTCGGATTTCTCGCACAATCAGGATCGCGCGATATAGCAGCGAGATGTATAACAACAGAGTCAAACGGGATCATTTCACTCAATTCGACATCACAGATGTCTATTTTCGCAATATTTGAGTCTTCGCTTGCTACAACGTCTACTCCACTGTAGGAAACATTTTTATCTTTACAGTGCTTAACCAACCTTTTACCTACGAAGCTCTCGGCCCCGGTTATAAATAAATTTGGGATCTTATTCATATCGAAATCAGAACTCTCGCTCCAAATGGAGAGTAATCAAAACTAACCGGCGACATTTCCGAAAGAGATCTCGCTACCTTTTCTTGGTCAACTTTTTTCGCTAAAACGTACAAGAATCCACCACCACCAGCGCCCGCAATCTTTGAACCGACCGCGCCACTATTGATCGCGCGCGCTACGCCATCGTCTAGTAAGTCTGAACTTATTGTGCTAGCAAAATTTCTTTTATGAACCCAACTCGTGTTTATGATTTCTCCAATTTCAGACACGAGATTTTCCGAATTTAAGATTACATCACGACATCTAATCGCAAGCCTTGACATATCGATTAGCGAATCAATTCTGTCCGGAATATTCTTCTGTTGCTCACTTAAAATGTCTTCAGCTTTTCGCTGAACACCTGTCCAAAATAAAATACTTGAATCAAAAACACTTTGAGTATCGTTTCGTGAGTTCCACAATGACTCGACCCGCACTCGTCCGTCTTTTCTGAACTCATAGAAATTGAGTCCTCCAAAAGCAGCGGCATACTGATCTTGTTTTCCAATCGGCTTTCCTAAAACTTCAATTTCAATGTGACAGGCCTCTTCAGCTAGCTGCCCTGCTGTAACCGACTCCCCTCGTAAGTTATGCAACGCGAGCAACAATCCAACTGCGAAGCTACTCGATGAGCCAAGACCGGACGATACCGGTAAATCTGACGTAGTAGAAATGAAGAGCGGAGGATCTACATTCAAAAATCGCAAACACTCGCGAGCAATATCATTCTCAATCAGCTCGATATCATCAACATGTTCAGTTTGTGAATAACTCAGGCGATACTTCTCTCTGAACAATTCACTATGACGCTTCACAGTCACGTAAACAAACTTGTCAATTGTCGCACTTACAACAGCGCCACCATTCTTTAAATAAAAATCCGGAAAGTCTGTTCCACCACCAGCAAAACTGATTCGTTGTGGGGTAATTGTCGTAACAAATCTGGGATTTTCAGCCGACATGACTTCTACTTTTCCCAAGATTCATATTTATTAATGATAGTTGGAACGAGGTCCATGAAACTCTGCCCGATTGATTCAACTCTCACGCCCGCATCCTCAATCAGCTCGCCCGGTGAAACCAAAACACACTTGCATCCTGCATTTTTCGCGGCGACTGCATCACGGATATCGTCTCCGACATAAATTGAATGATCAAGACGAAATTTATGTTCGATTGCTGCAGCTAAAAACATTCCGGGGTTAGGCTTTCGAAACTCACTCTCGCTATTCCAGTGATCTGTACATACATAAATTTCAAGAAGTCTTAATCCGAGAGATAGAAACTCAGCGCGTATAAATTCATTAATTTTATTTAAGTCTTCAAGTTTTGTTTCCCCAGTTGCCACGCCTGCCTGGTTTGAAATGATAATAAAACTAAAATCTTTTTCACCAAGAGTCCTTAGTGCATCACGACTTGACTCAATCCATTTGAATTCATCTATCGAGTTGACATATTTACCTCGCTGGGGCTTCACATTTAGAGTGCCGTCTCGATCTAGCAATAAAATTCTGTGTTGTTTCAGAAAAGCCTCAGTTCTTGATAGGCGCAGCGGGTCGGAAATACTCATGTAACCAGTTTTGACTTGAACGGCCGAAACTTGTTGATCTTCAGTCAAACTCTGAATAACCGACGAAAAGTTCTCGTGAATGTGTTCGTCCAGACAAGCAATTATTTTGCTCTTTGATATCAATGAGTAGCCAATTTCAACAAAGTCTGCGCTGCTTTCTGATCTGCTCGAGTCATATTTGGCCACTGAACTATTAGCGCCTAATTGGATATTGCCAGGAAACTTTCTAACGACACTTAATGTGATCGCTGAATTCTGGTCATTTTTAACTCGAGCCAACTCGCTTAATCGCAATTGCGCAAAATTATCTGAGTACAAAAGCAAGAATTGTTCGTCAATCTTTTCAAGTGCTTCGTGTATTCGCTTAGTAGTTGACCACTCGACCGGCCCATTTGAATAGGAAATCGACCACCCCCAAGATGATCCATCACCGAAATACTCAACTATTTTTTCACCAAGGTATCCGGTCAGTAGAACAAATCTATTTATCCCGTTTTCAGCCAATTGTTCAAGCAAGTATTGAAGAAATGGACGACCATTGACTGAAACCATCGGTTTTGGCATTTCGTCGGTTAGTGGTCGAAGCCTCTCGCCACGACCACCACAAAGAATTACGGCTTGCGAAACCGTCATTTTTCAAATTTTTTCGTCAACGCTTTGACTGTCTCCGCCACACCTTGCTGCAGAGAATACTTAGGCTCCCACCCAACGTCTCTCTTTATCTTTTCTACCGATGCAAACATCCCAATTGGCTCACCTGAAACGCTCGTCCGAAAGGTCGACCCTAATTGGGCTGAAGCTATATTGACAAAGTCACCAATCTGGGTCAACTGCCCACTACCGACATTAAATATGCCTTCAACTTTGCTCCGAGTTGAAGTAATGGCTATTGCTTCAGCCACGTCAGAAATAAAAACGAAGTCTTGCGCCGAGTCTAGCGACTTAATTTCCGGTAATTGATTACTCTCCAGCGCAGTCACTACCGATGGTAGAAGAGCAGTAGTTCGTTGCCCAGGACCGTAGCTAAAAAATATTCTTTGCCAGACAAACTCTATTCCTGCAACCAAAGATTCTTTCATAAAAGATTCACATACCTGAACTTTTGCCATAGCAAAGTGGCTTTTAGGTTTGGTGTCTTGGGCTTCTGAAACTCGTCCTTGAACATCGCCATATTCCCAACAACTGCCTAAAGCAACAATTCTTCTAACATTGGCTCTTCGTAACACTGTAAATAGATTTGCACTCATCTTCACATTTTTTTCTGAGACTTCTCTCGAATAATCTGGCAAACCCTCCCATGCGAGATGAATGCAAACCTCAGGCGCGAATTGCATTAACTTTTCTTCCCATTGATCTGTCTGCTCTAAGTCACCAAAAAGCCATTCAACTCCACCAGACGAACCCAATTCTGGTTTGCTGCGAGTCAAAGCCAAAATTTGATTCCCGTTTAACTCTCTGATCAAATAACGCCCTATAAATCCACTGCCCCCAGTCAGAAAAATTCTCACTGATGCGACTCGTTTAAAAGTTTTTGCACATCTAATGCTGGCAAATTCTTATCTTTTTCAGATATCACTAAAGGCTCAAATGGCCAGACAATTGAAAACTGTGGGTCAGAGAAATTAAAACCAGAATACGAAGCAGGTGAATACACTTCGCTCATGTAGTAATGAATCATCGAGTTATCGTCGGTTGTGAGATAGGCATTCGCGCAACCTGGAGGCACGTATAGACTGTCACGAGTCTTAGCGCTCAAATTAACCGACAACCAGTTAAGAAAAGTCTTCGAATCTGGGCGAAGATCGACAACGATGTCAAAGATTGAACCGACAAGACAAGTCAAAGTCTTTGCCTCCTGATTTGGTGCGACTTGATAGTGAAATCCGCGCAACGTACCCAAGAGTGGATTTTCCGAAATGTTTCCCTGGAGAACGGTTGGTATGAGTCCATTTGTTTTGAATTCGTCAGCACAGAATGAGCGGCGAAAAACTCCACGATTATCTTCAATTAGTTCTGGCTCTAAAAGCCATACATCCGCAATCGAAAGTTGTGTAAACCTCATTAGATTCGCTCAATATGAGGGCTTCCAGGAAGCGGAATAATCACCTCACCGCTGAAACCTGCATTTTTTAGTTGTGCAAAAAGTTCCGACTTGAAATTCCATGCAAGTAACACAACGACATCTGGCCGCAACGACAGTGCTTCTTCAACTGAAACAATTTTTATAGCACTCCCCGGAGTCATCAAACCCTGCTTCCAAGCGTTGTTGTCGGCAATCGCCAAAATGTGGTCACCGCATAATTGAGCCGCATTCAACAGAGTGGAGCTTCGCGCCGAAGCCCCAAATCCAATGATTCGCTTATTTTCAGAAATTGCGCCCACAACCATATTCCGAAATTTCAAAATATGGTCAGTTGCATTTTCGGCAAACCTTTGCCACGCATCTAGTGTGCCAATCTGCAAACTCGACTCATGTTCACGTGCTGCCTTTAAACTTGGCGACTCAGCCGAAATAGAAAGCGAGAAATATGCAACAAAAGAACCTCCACTAATTGGGCTTTCATCAACATCAAAAGCCAAAAGTCCATAACGGTTGGCGATATTTTCAATCGATTTTAATGAGTGCAGATAAAGATGCTCATGATAAATCGAGTCATAGTGAAGCTCCTCCAAAATCATGTCGGCTCTGTGAAATTCAAAAATTGCAATGCCATCAACAGCTAGTGACTCTTTTATGCCGGCAATAACGCTATGCAAATCAGAAACATGCGGCAATACATTTCTGGCGATCACCACATCAAACTTTTGGTGATTCTCGACTAAATCTCGTGCAAGATTAACACTGAAAAAATCAGAAACTGTGGGCACCCCAGATTCTCTAGCGACTTCGCCAATATTGACTGCGGGGTCAACGCCTAAGACTTTATGTCCGCGTCTTTGCAATACTTTCAGAAAAGTTCCATCATTGCTTCCAACCTCAAGGATTGAGCAGATTTTACCCGTAGTGTTTTTTTCTAAGCGATCAGCAAATACTTCAGCATAATTCACCGCCGTTTTTGCAGTTTGCGTAAGCCATACATACTTTGAAAAAAGCTGTTCAGGGTTCACCGTCTCCAACAATTGAATAGTCGAACATGAGGCACAGCGTCCAATTCTCAGCGGAACACGACTAGGTGGATTTTCGTTCTGTTTATAGAGACAATTTGCCGGTGGCTGGTCTCCGAGATCAAGAATCAAATCGACTTTTTGATTCTGACAAATCCGACACCTGTCAATCGTTTCAAACTCGTGAACCTCAACTGACGGCGTGTTTGTCGACATATTTTTATTTTTCAATTTCTGAAAAATACTGCTTAAGTTTTGGTAATCGGTTAGTTTTCGGTCCACGAAAGTCTTCTTCACTGAAGTTGATTTCTTTAAAGAACTCCACTAGCTCACGACCACCCAAGTCAAGATTCCATTCTGGTTTATACCAATCGCCTAATTCTGACAGAATTCGTCTAAAACTCACCTTATACGTACGACTGTCTCCGCCGTGTTGACCCATGAATTTGAGTTCAGTTCCAGGCACGGCTCTTTGCGCTGCTTCCGCTAGATCTCGCACGCTGAAGTTGCCGTTGGGAATCCCTACGTTGTATGACCTCCCAGCGACTAGGTCTAATGGGGCCTCAAGACCAGCGATAAATGCTGAACAAACATCGCGAATGTGAACTACCGGTCGCCATGGGGTTCCATCACTTAAAATTTCAATTTTTCCAGTTGTGTATGCGCAGGCTACAAAATTATTGAAAACAATGTCGCATCGAAGTCGTGGACTTACGCCAAAAACTGTTGACGGTCGAAAACAAACAACCGAAAAACTGTCCGACTGCAATTCTTTAAGCGCGATCTCGGCTTCCCATTTTGTTCGCGCATAAGTCGTTAGAGGCAATTTCTCACTTAAATCTTCATCTAACTCTTCGCTACTCGACGAAATTCCATACATGCTTTGCGACGACGCATAAATAAGTCTCTTCACGCCTGCCGACTTTGCCAGTCGACCAAGCTTCACTGTCGCATCTAGGTTGATTTGCTCAGTCAACTCAGGTTGAAGCTCTCCAGCAGGGTCATTTGATAAACCGGCAAGGTGAATTATCGCATCAAACCCCACGACATCTTCAGAGGCTATGTCCCTAATGTCCTTTGCATTTCTCCTATATTCTTTGAAGGTCGAAGTAAGCGAACAATTTGCAAAATAACCGATGTCTAAGCCCGTAACTTCGTAATCTCTCTTTACAAGCAACGGCACGAGCACCGAACCGACATAACCAAAATCACCGGTAACTAAGACTTTCATGCTTTTGCTCCATTAGGGATTGGCAAAATCATGTTATGTCTCAATTCAAAAGCCAATCAATTACCCTCTCGTAATCAACATCAAATCTCTCGTCGGACACGGCGGTTGACTTTTCGTCTCTGTCTCGAACGACAGTAAATTCGACATCTGGATCAAACTCAAGAACATCTGTCAAAAATCTAAAGGCAAGTGAAGTTGTACTGCGGGTGTCATCAATTATGACTAGTTTTTTCGTGCGCGATACGTCATGAACTGCAAGTCCCCACTTTGCGTCTTTAACGAAATTACCTGAGAAAAGACTTGCATCTTTACCTTTCTCATTACAGATATTTAACAGAGACTTTCCTTCGGCGAGAGAATGACCGAAACAAACAATAGATGCATCAGAGCCACGCCGGTATTGAATTACCGAGTTGTCTGGTGCCGCATCAACGATATCTATTTCATCGAGCTCTTCATTTGCTTTCCGTTGACTCAATGCAAGAAATCTAATACCTGGTTTAGGAATTTCTTCCTCAACAATCTTTTTTGCATCTGATAATTCCTGCAACAAGAAGCCACTTACACCAGACATCGAACAAATTTCACCAAGCCCCCGAAAGCTCGACTGCGGACCCTGAAACCCTTGATCATAAATCGCAGCAACTATTGTGAAACTGCCAAGTGGTTGTTGATATTTGGTCGCACGAATTGACCCATACGTCGAAACAAAATGATCAATTCCAAGCATCATAAAGTCCAATTGCTTAACGAATAAAACCGCATTTTTACCGCTCATCATCAGACCAAAGCCGACCCCACAATGCGTGTATTCACAATTGCCGACGTTTTTGACTAGACGTGTGGGTCCAGCAATTAAGTTCTTACTCAATCCAGAGATATAAGAGCCCCGATCGAGATTTTCGCCATAGACGAGAGTGTTTTCCATCTTATTTACGTGATCGCTGATAATCTTGTTCATAGCTTGCAAATAAGTGCTGCTCATTTGAACACCAAATTTAATTTTGCTGATACCAGCTCAGCTTCTAATTTAGAGAAGATCTCAATTCCATACTTTTCTTTTAGAACGAAAATTGGATCAGAAGCGCTTTCTTCAATAACAAGACCCTGCGAAATATCGACCTTCATCGGATCAGTCGGCCAACCTGGTGTTGGACCCGCGTGCTGGTTCAGTAAAGTCGTTTTGACCTCGACTACCGCAGGGCTCTTTGAAGAGTTGATAGCACTTCTTAGGACTTCAAACTCCGCAACATACGATTGCACATCGTTGTCAGCAAGTAGTAAATAATTTATTCCCATAGATTTGCAAAATAGCGAAAGATGAATGTCGCAGCGGCGTTCGGATGTCGTCGATGCCATTGAATAGTTATTGTTGTCTACAACAATAACTAGTGGTAGTTGATGAGATTTAGCAAAAACTACGCCTTCGTAGAAAGAACCTTCTTCCATCGCGCCGTCGCCAGTCAATACCACAGTGAAATTTTGAGATTGGGTGATTCTGTGCCCATAAGCGCAGCCACATGCGACAGAAATATTGTTGCCAAGAATGCTCGATGAGTAGACAACGCCAGATTTAGGATTTACAAGGTTCATTGAACCTAATTGACCAAACGCAAGTCCGTCGTTTAAGCCGTCATACTCCCGTACGACAGCCTTCGGATCTTCCGCCAGGACTAAATTGTATGCAGCATTGCGATGGGTCAGCAATAAATTGTCGCCTGAATGAATCACTGAAGCAATAGCGACAACGAGTGCTTCAGTCCCTAAACCAAGATGAACTGGAACCTTAAAACGCTTTTTTTTTAATTCTTCATTAATTTCCATTTGCCAGAGACGCAATTTCAATGCCAGAATTTCTTCGTCGGACATTGTCAATTTATTATTAAGGGTCAAAACTCTTCTCCAAGCAACCTAAGAAATTTAGTATTACGCCAAACCTTAGTTCTAGAGTAGCGAAAAGTTAGCGGCGGCCGGTGGCGAATGCTGAGATGCGGCGCACCAAGAAACGCGGTGCAAGGTCAGAAACAGCGACGAGACCTTTATATAGAGGTCCGGGCACGCTTAATGCCCGACCGCGAGCGACATCACGCAAACCAGCGCGTGCAACATCGGTTGCATCAAGCCATGCAAAAGTCGGAAAATCTCGCGAATATTGCTCGGTGCTCGAGATGCTTTGAAACTCTGTGCGAGTCAAACCCGGACATAACGCCGTGACACGCACTCCCGTGCCGCGCAATTCTTCGTGCAGCGCTTCGCTAAAACTCGTGACATAAGCCTTCGTCGCCGAATAAACGGCAAGTCGTGGTGAAGCCTGAAAACTCGCGACACTAGAGACATTCAACAAATACCCGCAACCGCGCGGCACCATTGCGCGAATCGCGGCGTGCGAAAGTCGTGTCAACGCACCAACATTCAGATTTATCTCGCGCGACAATCGGTCGACATCGATCTCGTGCATCAAACCAGAAGAACCAAACCCCGCATTGTTGACCACAAGATCAATCGGCGTTTTTGTCGCATCAGCGATTCGCGCTTCAACCGAAGCAAGACCACCGGCACTTGTCAAATCGGCAACCATCACTTCAACATTTTTAAACTGCCGCGCCAACTGCTCGAGTCGATCAGCACGTCGCGCAACGGCGGTTACATGAACACCTGAAGTTGCAAGTTGTATCGCCATCTCATGACCGATGCCGCTCGACGCACCCGTCACCAATGCACAGGTGAACGGATATCTGGCCATTACTGCAGGCTACGGCTTTTTAGTGAGCCGAACCAGCCGAACTGCTTGTGTTGCCCATGCCACCAGCCGCGGCCAATCGCGCATGCGCACGCCGCAAGTCAGCCTCAACAGTCGCATCATGTTCACCACGCATCGCTTCTTGCGCTCGCTCTTGTGCCGCACGCGCACGCGCGACATCAATGCTCTCAGCAAGTTCGGCACTGTCAGACAAAATCGTCACGTGATCTGGCGCCACATCGACGAAACCTCCGTGAACCGCCAAATCTTGCACCTTGCCATCAGTCATATATATGCGTGTATGGTTTTCGACAAGCGCACCCAAAAATGTTGTGTGACCGGGCAAGAAAGCAATTTCGCCGCCTTGCAAAGTGCGTGTGATCACTTGGCGTGCTTCACCAGAAAACAAAACGCGTTCTGGTGAAACCACCTCGACTTTGAGCGACTTAACTTCGGCCATGGCGGTCGAAACTACGCTGCCGTTTCTTGCAACGCTTTGGCTTTCGCCAAAACTTGATCAACGCCACCGACGTTCAAGAACGCCTGCTCTGGCACTTCGTCGAGGTCACCCTTGATGATCGCTTCGAAACTCTCAACAGTCTGCGCCGTCGGTACATATTCGCCCTTGACGCCGGTGAACACTTCAGCAACATAGAACGGCTGGGACAAGAAACGCTGCACCTTGCGGGCTCGCGAAACAGTCATGCGATCTTCTTCTGAGAGTTCATCCAAACCAAGAATCGCAATGATGTCTTGCAACTCTTTGTAGCGCTGCAAAATTTCTTGCACGCGACGAGCCACGTTGTAGTGACGATCGCCGACAGTTTCTGGCGTCAAGATCGTTGACGTCGAAGCGAGTGGGTCTACCGCTGGGTAAATGCCCAGCGATGCGATCTGTCGCGACAACTCGGTTGTTGCATCCAAGAACGCAAACGTCGTGAACGGCGCCGGGTCGGTGTAGTCGTCAGCAGGCACATAAACCGCCTGCAACGATGTAATCGATCGACCACGCGTTGACGTGATTCGCTCTTGCAACTGACCCATCTCGTCGGCAAGCGTCGGCTGATAACCCACGGCTGACGGCATACGACCGAGCAACGTAGAAACTTCAGAACCTGCTTGAACGAAACGGAAAATGTTGTCGACGAACAACAACACGTCTTGGTTCTTCACGTCGCGGAAGTATTCAGCCATTGTCAAAGCCGAAAGCGCAACACGCAAACGCACGCCTGGTGGCTCGTCCATTTGGCCGAAAACTAGTGCTGCTTTTTCGAACACGCCCGACTCTTCCATTTCGAGACGCAAGTCGGTGCCTTCTCGAGTTCGCTCACCAACACCAGCGAATACCGACACACCACCGTGCTTTGACGCCACACGGTTAATCATCTCGGTGATCAAAACGGTCTTGCCCACACCTGCACCGCCGAACAAGCCGATTTTTCCACCAGCCAAATATGGCGTGAGCAAGTCAATAACTTTGATGCCCGTCTCGAACTGGCGCTTCGACGGTTCGAGTGTGTCGAAAGCAGGCGCTGGACGGTGAATCTCCCATCGCTCGGCATCTTTGAAATCGTCGTTGTTGCCGTCGAGGCAGTCGCCCCACACGTTCCATACGTGGCCAAGAGTCTTGTCACCAACTGGCACGGTGATGCCGCGACCAGTGTCGCGCACGGGTGTGCCACGACGTAGACCATCGGTTGGCTTCATACACACTGCGCGCACCCGGCTTGCACCAAGTTGCTGAGCGACTTCGGCCAAAATAACGTTCGGCTTGCCGTCGACGGTGACAGTGAACTCAAGTGCTTGATTCAGTTCAGGCAACGACCCACGCGGAAACTCAACGTCGATTACGGGGCCTGCAATCGCGGCGACTCGCCCGTCTTTGCGGTCTGTATTTGTTGCTGTGCTCATTTTTTCTCCCTTTTAATTTTTCTCAAAACTCTTTAACTGCTTGCCATTTCACGAACTACGTCATCAGAACCAAGTGCCTCGGCACCACTGACGATTTCCATAATTTCTGTCGTAATCGAATCTTGACGCGCACGGTTCATGATGCGTGACAAGTTCTTGATCAATTCTTCGGCGTTATCTGTCGCCGATTTCATGGCTCGTTGACGAAACGCGTGCTCGCTTGCCGCAGCATTCAACAACGCCGCATAAATTCGAGCCTCAACATATCGCGGCAACAAAGTTTGCAAAATAAGTTCAGGATCTGGCTCGAACTCATAACTCGCACCCGCAGCCGACTTGCCGTCGCCACCAGCGACAACATCGCGCTCAAGCGGCACGAGTGGGCGACGCACAACTTCTTGTCGACCAGATGAAACGAACCGCGTATAAACCAACTCAACACGATCAACTTCGCCACTCAGATACAAATCAACGACGAACTTGCCGATCTCTTTGGCGTTCTCATACTTCGGCGCGTCAGAAAAACCAGTAAAACTCTTCGAAGTTTTATATTGACGAAACCTGAAATAGTTCTCGGCCTTGCGACCAACAGGCACAACCAAATAACTCTTCGACGCCAAAACATCGGCTTTAACTTCGCCTTCAGTGGCGCGCAAGATGCCAGCGTTGTAGCCGCCGCACAAACCACGGTCGGCAGTGATCGCGACATAGCAAGCCGTGCGAATCTCAGGTCGCGCCTTCAAAAACGCCGACGAATTACCCGCACCGCCTGCCGCCAAATCTTTGACGACTTCAGTGATTCGCTCGCTGTATGGCACGGCGGCGGCAACTCGCTGTTGGGCTTTGACGATGCGCGAGCCAGCAATCAACTCCATTGCGCGCGTGATCTTCTTGGTCGCTAAAACCGACCTGATCCGACTGCGCAATATGCGCTCTTGCCCGCCCGCCATTTTGGTTTAGACCTACTCAGTCGCGAGCGTTTTTGCGCTCGCTGCTTCGCCAGTTTCACCAGCATCAGTTTTTGTTGGATCAACAGCGCCTGATTTTTTGGTCGGCACAAAGCCAGCCTTAAACGCAACAACGATTGACGCCAAATCTTTCGGCACGTCAGCTTTTGGTTCTTGGCGAATGCCCGAGAGCAAACCGGCATGGCGTGAACGCATGTGCTCGAGAAGTTCGTTCTCGAATCGCCGCACATCACCTACCGGAATGTCGTCGAGATATCCCTTGGTGCCGGCAAAAATCGAAACAACTTGTTCTTCAACTGGCATCGGCGAGTTAAGTGGCTGCTTCAACAACTCAACCAAGCGGTAACCGCGCTCGAGCTGTGCTTTTGAAATCGCGTCGAGTTCGCTACCGAAAGTTGCAAACGCTTCAAGTTCACGGAACTGCGCCAAATCAAGCTTGAGTGTGCCCGAAACGCTCTTCATCGCTTTAATCTGCGCGGCGCCACCTACACGGCTAACCGAGATGCCTACGTCAACTGCCGGTCGAACACCCGACTTGAACAAGTTGTCTTGCAAATAAACCTGGCCGTCGGTAATTGAAATTACGTTGGTCGGAATATACGCCGATACGTCGCCAGCTTTCGTCTCGATTACTGGCAACGCAGTCAACGAACCCGCACCGCGTTCATCGCTCAACTTCGCGGCGCGCTCAAGCAAACGGCTGTGTAGATAGAACACGTCGCCTGGGTAAGCCTCGCGACCTGGTGGGCGACGCAACAACAATGCAATTTGGCGATATGCCTCTGCTTGCTTTGACAAGTCGTCATAGACGACGAGGGCGTGCTCGCCGTTTTCCATCCATTGCTGACCGATTGCACAACCTGCGTACGGTGCCAAGTATTTAAACGGCGCGGGGTTTGAAGCGGGTGCAGCAACAACGACTGTGTATTCGAGCGCACCGAATTGGCGCAATACTTCGACGGTTTGGGCAATCGTCGAACCTTTTTGACCGATTGCGACATAAATGCACTTCACACCCAAACCACGTTGGTTAAGAATCGTGTCGATGGCAACGGTCGTCTTGCCAGTCTTGCGGTCACCGATGATCAGTTCGCGTTGACCACGACCAATCGGTGTCATCGCGTCGATTGCTTTGATACCAGTTTGCAGCGGCTCGTGCACCGGCTTTCGACCCATGATGCCCGGCGCTTGAACTTCAACGCGACGCATGATCGCACCAACAATGTCGCCCTTGCCGTCAATTGGTTGACCAAGCGCGTTGACTA
>Ga0214917_10002465_pt1 | contig 22453 bp, 20 predicted proteins | sample LL_1208_BB_MetaG_FD_177983 | JGI IMG/M metagenome (GOLD analysis project Ga0214917, IMG submission 177983) | Freshwater microbial communities from Lake Lanier, Atlanta, Georgia, United States - LL_1208_BB | ecosystem: Environmental > Aquatic > Freshwater > Lake | place: USA: Georgia | collected...
AGAGCAGGTGCATAATAATTATAGGAAATTTTTCCAATAGCATCTTCCATTGCCACCTTTAGGACGGCTGGTTGTTTGTTAGCCAGAGCTTCATTAACTGCATCAGCTATTTGTTGGACGCAAAATTCTAAGTATTTTAAATCAGCATATGATTGCCCTTTTGCATCAGGAAATCCATAAGGATCGGGGGCGCTATGGGTATGTGTAGCTCCTATAAGTATATTTTCAGGAGAAATACCATTGATGAGAGCTTTGGAACGATTTCCTAGTATAGAAGTCCAGCCTAAAAAATCAACACTTACAATGGCGAAGCGAACACTTCCTTTCTCAAAAACCATCGCTCTGACAAATAAATCTCCCCTTTTTTCTTTCACAGGATTAGGGGTTCCAATGCCACCTGAAATAGGTAAGAGTGGATTTGGCGTAAGGACTCTTTTTGCTGCTCCAACTTGAATCATCTGATTAAAGGCAATCAGAGGAAAGCATAACAGACATAAAAATATGAAAGGAAAAGTTAAAAACTTGCTTTGCATTAATTAAAAAATTAGCATTTTATGAATCATTTACTAAATTTAATTTATTTCCAGCAAAAATTGGAAATAGATAGTATATTAGATAAAAATGAAGATATCAGGCCTATTAATATTCCTTTTCTTTAGCTTTACTTTTAAGCTTTCTGGTCAGAAAACAGGGATTGTTTCCTTCACACCAACCATTGAAAAGAAATCGATGATGATAAATAAACCTTTTAATCTGGACAGTATTTCATTTCAGATTACTAACTTAAAATACTATATCTCCGATTTTTCTATCCTATATAAAGGAAAGTTAGTGGCATCATCCTCTCAAAAATATAATCTCATCGATTTTGAATCTGTTGAAAAAAGTCAGTTCACAGTTAATTTTTGGGAGAATTTGCCTTTTGATATAGTTACGTTTAAATTAGGCGTTGATAGTTTAGCCAGTATTTCAGGTGTATATGAAGGTAATCTGGACCCAATGAATGGCATGTACTGGACCTGGCAAAGTGGTTTCATTAACTTTAAACTAGAGGGTATTTCACCAAACTGCCTTACTAGACAAAATAAGTTTCAACTTCACATAGGTGGTTATCAGGCACCTTTTAATATGATGAGAGAGGTAGTTATACCTGTCAACCATAAAGGTAAAAATGAAATAATTATTGAACTAAATCTGGAAACATTACTGGCTTATATGTTTAAAAATAAGATTTTTAATATCATGAGCCCAGGTCAAAAAGCAGTAAGTATAGCAGATTTTTTTCCAACGATATTTAGTATTAAGTAATGAAAACATTCATTTTAGCCTTCTTTGTTGTATTTATTGGATACATTTCTCAGCCAGATTCATTATTTGAATACCCCTCCTATTTTCCTGAACCCTCCTATAATTTCAAGGAAAATATACTTGACAGCACAAAAATCAGACTTGGAAGAATTCTTTTTTATGATCCCATTTTGTCAAAAGACAACAGCATTTCCTGTGCTTCCTGTCACTCTCCTTATAATTCCTTTGCACACACAGACCACTCTTTGAGTCACGGAATATCTGATTCCATTGGAAATAGAAATGCACCAGCGCTCTTCAATTTAGCATGGCAGGATAAATTCATGTGGGACGGAGCCATAAATCATCTTGATATGCAGGCGCTGGCACCCATTTCTCATTCGGGTGAAATGGGTAGCAGTCTGTCTGAGGTAGTATCTAAGCTTAATGATTCCCCCAACTATATAAAATTATTTTACAAGGCATTTAAAGACAGTACCATTACAGGAGCTAAAGTTTTAAAGGCGCTTTCACAGTTCCAGCTAACTTTGGTTTCTGCCAATTCAAAATATGATAAGGTTCAAAAAGGAGAGCAAACCTATACTGAACAAGAAAAAAACGGATATCTGCTGTTTAAAAAAAATTGTGATGTATGTCATACTGAACCTCTCTTTTCAACTTACCAATTTGCTTCAAATGGTCTGCCAGTTGATTCCACTTTGAATGATGCTGGAAGATGGAAAATAACTGCTCGAAAGGAAGATAGTTTGTTATTTAAAATACCTGGTTTACGAAATCTTTCTTTTTCATATCCTTATATGCACGATGGAAGATTTAATACCTTAAAGCAGGTTTTGAACCATTATACCAGTGAAATAAACCATATGCCAAACATTTCCAGGGAATTAAAGGAGCAAAAAATTTCATTAAATTCAAATGAAAAAATAGATCTAATTGCTTTTCTTTTAACATTAAATGATCCTGATTTTGTTTTCAATAAAAAGAATCATTTCCAAACTTTTTAAAATATTTTAAAAATGCACGCTAAATTTAAACATCTTATCTTATTCTTTTCATTCAATCTGTTTTGTCTTCTGGGAGTAGCACAAACAAATCCAATGATAACTGCTTGGTTACAAAACACAACTAAAACAGGTACTTATTATGTCTCTGGAAATTCTACAGCTATTTCAAATGGTATTTTAGTAAATTGTCAACAAGTTAGATATTCTGCAAATTCTGTATATATAAATGCCACAGGAATACCTTCTTACCCAGTAGGACCTTTCAATGGCGATGGTAATCCTGGACAAGCTGGAAATCAAAATGCCATTTATAAATTACCTCTGAATCCCATGGAAAACAAGGGGACAAAGACAGCTTTAGGTTTAGGTACACAGGCTATTTTCATCAATGGGGTGAGTATGTTTGACTATCGGGATGGCGTTGCATGGAATACCAGTACGAATTCATTTTGTGGTGGTCCAGGAAGGACAGCTTGTCCGGGGGGACCTTCCACCACACAGGCATGGAACCGGGATGCTATCGTTTATGAGCGATTGGGGTTTGATTGTTCCAAAGGACACCCAGCAGGAACCAATTATCACCATCATCAAAATCCGAGTGCTTTCAAACTCGACTTAAAGGTTATCTCTACTATTTGTAATTTATATGCTTCCGATGGTTTATACACCATTGACCCCACAAAACATTCTCCTTTATTAGGATTTGCCATGGATGGATTTCCCATTTATGGTGCTTATGGTTATGCAAATGCTGATGGCACAGGGGGTATAAAACGTATTAAATCAGGATACCAGCTTCGAAATATTACAGTTAGAACCCATCATGCCAATGGCACTGATGTTTCCGATGGACCGCCTGTGAGTACAACTTATCCCTTAGGTACATTTGCCGAAGACTACGAGTGGATAGCACATCCCACAGACCCAAGTTATCTGGATATATATAATGGACGGTTTTGTGTAACCCCGGAATATCCAAAAGGCATTTATTGTTACTTTACCACTGTCGATGCCAATCATAATTCTGCATTTCCTTATGTAATTGGCCCTTCTTTTTATGGCATAAAATCGGGAACTACGGTCACAAGTGTAACTGAAACTACAAGCATTTATAATAAATCTACGACAGCTGTTTCCGAAAACGAAAGAACGAAATTAGACATTGAAATATTTCCCAATCCGTCTAACGATTTTATTACCATTCAGGCTGCTGGATTAGTAACCATCGATTTAAATATCAAGTTGCTCGATGTAAATGGCAAAGAAATCCAACAGACACAATTGAACAAAGGACAAACTATTGCTTTTTTTGACATACAAACCCTTTACTCTGGAATTTATTTCGTTAATATCTCGGCCAATGGCATTCAGGAAACGAAAAAAGTGATTATTGAAAATTAAAAAGGGTACCTGATAAATCCTATTTATGTCTAAACCAACAATCGTCTCGTTCCAGTTCATATCCTTTAAATAAGGTGTTAACTGGAACCCCATATTTCAATTGACTATTGTATCGAGTTCTCGCTAAATAATTAAAAGCACCCATATCGCCGGTATAGGCTGTTTGATTGTCAAAATTAAATCGCTGATGAATAGCGCAAAGATCTTTTAAAAAAGGATAAAGTATTGAAGTTTTTCCACCAATAATCCCGCAATTCAAAAGTTTTTCGTTTGCAAAATTTGATTCATAATCTGAATAGTCAGATATTTTATTCCTAAAATGGCTGGAATGGGCTACCATCCATTCGTTATTCAGCGTTTTTGGTTCATCTCCACAAAATAGAGACTTTGCGTTTTCTATAAAAAAAGAATCTTCAAATGGATTTTTAATTACAACCACATCAGATATATCCGTAATAAAAATGTTTTCAACTTGATTTTCATATACATCCAAAAAGTCTCTGTAAACAAAATAGCGATAAACATTTGGATTAAACTGAGATGAATTGAAACTGATTCTCTTAAAAGAAATATATTCATTTGAATATTCCTGGCAAGTTTCTACACTAAAGTTATTGTGAAAAATAATGCCGTTTAATTTTAAGGCAGTTATTGATTCTGCCCAATGACGAACTAATTCATAGTTATCATCCACAAGAGTCTCGTTTCGATTCACATCATAAACTCCTGTAATTAAACAAGCCATAATCAGGTTGTTGGCAGGAATATAGTTTATTTCCTGAATCATTCTACAGTAGTTTCGGCATGTTTCTTTTTAAAGGTAGAACTAATGCTACCTGGCATATTCCTGTAATAAATATAAGTCCTAAGATTAGCTTTATTAACCCTGAACATAGTTTCCGCTTTTTGGAAAAAATCGGCATCTGCGGCAAAACCATTTATAAATTTAATATTTTCAAAAACATATTTTTTACCAAACAAAGTTCCGAATAATATACAATCATCAATATGTATGAGATTTTTATTATCATGTCTGTCGGTAACAAAGTAGTCATCAAATGTATCTATGACAGCATCAGCGGTTGAAGCAATAAGGTCTAAATTTTTTATTTCATTTAAACAAGAGCTTAAATGTTGGGCTTTATATTCATCATCACTATCAATGATACTGATATATTCTCCTAAACTAATTAATACCCCTCGATTAATAGATTGTGCTTGGCCTCTGTTACTATGTCGGATATAGACTATTTTATCTTCATGCATACTGGCATATTTCAGTATATCCTTACTTTTTTCAAAACAACTGCCATCATCAATGATAATGAGTTCAAAATCCTGAAAATCCTGCTTCAAAACAGAATCAATAGCTCTCTTAACATAAACAAAATCTGTATCGAAAACTGCCATTAGAACTGAAACTTTAACATTACTCATCATGTTGGGGAATTTAATCTAAAAAAGTTTACTTATTTAATCAAGATGTGGTTTTAATCCAGCTTATACGTAAGGGTTAAAACGGCTCTTCTCAAAGGGCGGACTTCGAACATATTAAAAATCCATGGATTGCTATAATTAACCGCATTTGTTAGGTTTGAAACATTTAATTGCAATCCAAATTGATTCATTTTATAACCAATCGCGGCATCAATGGTCAAACTTGAAGGTATTTCCAAATCAGAATCATTATTAATATTTGAGAAAAACTTATCCTTATAAAAAGTACCGAAACCTAATGAAAGACCTTTCAGTTTTAAAGTTGGCTCATAATTTAACCAGATATTACCTGTAATTCTTGGGGCATTAGGTAATTGATTGTTTACGGGATAACCAGGATCTTCCAATATTCTTGTTTTTGTAAAAGCTGTGCTAAAGGTAATTGAAAGTTCTGGAATAATTTTACCATTTAAATCCATTTCAATGCCTTGGCTACGATGATGACCCTCATAGTAAACATTATATTCGTCATAATCTGGATTTTCAGGATCTAAATAAACGTAACCATAGGGATTCATTTTATCAATTTGAAATAAACTAAAAGTAAGTCCTAATTTTTCTTGGAAGAGATTTGCTTTAGTACCTATTTCAAATTGAGAACTTATGGTTGCAGGCGGCGTAGAAAAATCGGCATAATTTCGCGCAAATATATCAGGAGAATTAATTTCAAAACCCTGGGAATAAGATCCAAAAAGAGATACCAAAAGGTTGGGTTTAAATACAATCCCCAAACGAGGACTAAGTATATTTCTGTTTACCAAATCATCTTCATAACCTTCATAATCAGTTCCTTCCAATTCATTTTCTATATAATCATTTCCTTGTTTTGTGTTTCCATAGCGAAAACCCACTAATAGATGAAGTTTTTCTTTTAACAGCATTATTTGATCTTGAAAATAAAAACCATATCGTCGGATTTTTGAAATAAAAGGTAAATAAACTTCATCACCTGGTTCAGAGATTTCCGTTAACCCATATACTGGCTTATTAATATTTTGTAAATCAAATTCTGATAAATATCCTTCATTGGTATATCTGAAATTAGTTTCCTGGTATTCTAATCCTAATAATAAATTATGTTTTGTAACTCCAGTATAAAAAGTACCTAGAATATCACCTGAAAAAGAATTATTTTTTAACCATTGATGATAACCATATTGATTTCTTACAAAATCTCCCGATTCATTGGGTGTGTCATACCACAAGCCAAGAGGTCTGTTTTCAGTATATCCAAAAAAAGAGATTGCTCTCATTCTCCAATGCTGATTAATAGTATAGGTAAGATTTGCAAAATAATTATTGTCTTGATATTTATATTTCATTGTAGGCTCCCCTAAAAAAAGGGTTGGATCCAGTTTGTCCAAACCACTAACTGTGCCGTCAGGTGAAATCAAACCTGCATCATCGGTAGCCATAGAACCTCGAATAACAGCTTCAGTGTTTAGGGTTAACTTAGCATTAATATCCCAAGTGAGCGCCGGAGCAATAATAAATCGATTAGAACTGACATAATCTCTGAAACTGTTACTTTTCTCAAAAGAAGTGTTCAAACGATATCGTAACCTTTTATTTTTTGAAAGTGGCCCAGAAACATCCAATGAAGGTCTAAATAAATTCCATTCACCTAAACGTAATTCCGATTTTAAGTAAAAATCAGCAAGTGGTTTTTTAGTAGAAAAATTTAATACCCCACCTGGTGCCACATCTCCGAAAAGAATAGATGATGGACCTTTTAAAAATTCAACCTGCTCAATATTATCTGAGAAATTATTCCCCAGATTCCATATCATTAAACCATTCCATCTGTAATTTTGGGAATTAACCATGTCAAAACCACGCGCATTAAAGAATTGATAGGATCCGGCCCCACTGTAATTTCCTGTAAAATTGATCCCACTCATGTTTCTGGTAATCGTTGTTAAATCAAAAGCTGCCTGCTGCTCAATTGTTTTTTGACCTAATACTAAAATGGATTGAGGAATATCCTGAATTTCCATTAAAGTCCTCGTGGCTGCAGCACTTTTTACTTTTACCCCACTGATGACAATTTCACCCATTAGTTTGTAATCTTCGCTCATTTGTAAATTGAGCGTTGTTGTATTATTTTCCGTAATTATAACATCTGCTATTTGGTCTACATAACCAATGGATTCAAATTTAGCCTTATAACTTCCTACTGGAATTTTAAGTAAATAAATACCCTGTTCATTAGAAACAGTCCCATAATTTGTCCCTTCAAGATAAATAGAAACATAAGCCAGGTTTAGGCCATATTCATCTTTAATTATCCCTGTTAACGTTCCCTTTGATGTTTGAGCATAATTAAAATAAATTACGAACATTAGCAGAAAAGAAAATATTAATCGCATGATTTGAGTATTTTTTAAATTAATTTTTAACGGTTATAGGAATATTGGCCAAAGAGCTATAACCATCATCCAATAATAAATGAATACGGTACCGCCCTGCTTTTAATGGCCAGCCATTCCCTTTAGATGAATCCCCTAATGTTAAACTTCCCGATTTACAGGCATAAAGGTATTCGTATATCAAGTAAGTTGTGTAAGGCTCTGTTTTATAAAAATCGTCCTTGGTTTCCTTTCCAACAGGGTAAATGGCAATCCAATCAAACCGATGACCAGGTGCATTTTTCCACTCTATAAAAATGGGTTCTCCTACTTTAACCTCATTTTTAGACAATTTTAAAGAGGGTTTTTTATTATTAATTTCAGGAATAAAATAATTTTCTGCAATGACTGAGTCATTATTTTTCAATTGAATAAGATAACTTTCCCCTTTTTCAATCTTTAACTTTTTCTCATTTTCATTAACCTTCAACATTTGAAATGAATGATACAAAGCCCCTTTCTTGTCGAAAATCTGAATGGATAAATGGCTGTTATAAGGGGTAAAGAATCGAAGATGCAAACTATCCTTAAATTGAAAAGGCTGAATATATGCATTTGATAGAACAGGTTTAATCATACAAGTAGTTAATACCCCCCTATGATCTGAAGGAAAGGGATTAACTGTAAAGGTCACATCTTTACCTCCTTCCTCACCAATTAAAGTAGAATGAATAACTTTTTCAATGTTGGAAGCCCAGATATAATCAATCCTATCATGGGTCTCATGATTAGTTACTATTGGCGGAGAAGCTGGAGTCCAGGTTATCCCTGGATTTTTTAAAACATCAGGATTTATATCACGGTAAGTATCTATAAATCCCATTTTCTCCATCCGTTTGCTGACAATCCAATCCACTTTATATTTTATATGTGGTCTAATATTTACTGCTGCATCAATCCAATCACGGTGGGATGGACTATTAAAATCACCTGTGACGATTAAAGGAATTTTTGCCTGAAAAAGAGAATCATAGAATCGTTCAAATTTATCTAATTCATGATATCTTGTAAGATATTCATTTTGAATAACGCTGTCTAAGGTTGCACCACTTTGAATTAAATCCGGACCATAAGGATCTGATGGTAAATGAATATTTGAAAAGGCAATTACGTGGCCAGGTCTAATTTCTATTAATGCATAATACCATGCTGAATGTTTTTGACTAATTATTGGATATTTAGAAATTAAATGTAATCGGGAATCATAATACTTCCAACCTAAGGCTTTTGCTATTTTTGGAATATTACCTTCTGCCTCTTGTAACCCGATAATATCAGGATTTGCTTTAACGATTACCTCAATTACTTTATCGAAATCTATCTCATCACCACCGTACAAAATATTGAAACTTAAAATACGAACCGAATCTGAAAGCTCATTTGAATTTACAACCGTACAAAAGGAAGAATTTGATTTAAATAATACAATAAATAAAATTAAAATGACATAACTATAGCATTTCATATAATAATATTAAATAAAAAATAAAAATATTATTATGTCAAGCTATTATTGAAATTAAGACATTAAGTATTTGTTAATTTATTAATTAAACATAAATAATTAATAATCAGTAAAAATTATTTGTGAAAACTAACCAGAAGATGAACATAGGTTACCTGTAAATAAATTTTGACTCAAATACTGGTTTCACCATCCAATGACAAGGTTCAAACTGGTCATCAATATTGACAAAAATCATCTGATGACTACAAACTCGTCAAAATTCATTACCGTATTAGCTACGACAGCAAAAGAAGCTGTTGTTACTGCATCAAGTGTTTCATCTCGTTTAAACTCCCCAACAGATAACAAATCGGCAGCTTTTTCTTTATTTTTATTAAAATAGTCCATTTCTTTTGTATATAATTCGGTCAGTATTGAAAGTTCTTCGATTCGAGGAATTCTGCTGGTAAGTGCTTGAAAACAGTAAGTCAAACGTTCTGCCACAGAAGCGACAGGCAAACCCGAAGGAGAGGGAATGCGCTGTACCTTTTCAGCAAGAATTCGAGCTGCTTCTACAAACTGAGGATCATTCATTAGCACGAGTGCCTGTAGAGGGGAAGCAGTTTTTTGACGCCTCACCGCACAATAAGAACGGTCGGTAGCATCAAAATTGAGCATTGCCGGAGGCGGAGAACTTCTTTTCCAAATGGTGTATAAACTTCTCCTATACAAGCTATCTCCATGATTTTGAATGTATTTCGTTGCATTTCGCGTAGCTAAAGCCTCCCAAAGTCCGTCGGGCTGATAAGGATGAACACTGGGTCCTCCAATTTGCGGAACCAACAAACCGCTTGCTGCAAGTGCATTATCTCGCACCAATTCGGCAGGAAGTCGATGGGCAGGATAACGGCTGTAAAGATCATTGGGAAAATCAAGTTCTCTGGCTTCTGCTGAGGTTAGAGACGACTGGCGATAAGTTGAAGAGAGAACTATTTCCTTTATCATAGCCTTTACATCCCAGTTTTTTTCACGAAAGTCAAGTGCAAGAAAATCCAGTAATTCCGGATGCGTTGGAAATGACCCTTGATTTCCAAAGTCCTCCTGGGTTAATACCAGCCCTTTACCAAAAAGCATTTGCCAATATCGATTAACGGCTACTCGGGCAAAAAGAGGGTTTTTTTCATCCAGCAGCCATTGAGCTAATCCCAGGCGATTTTTTGGATACTTATTTTCGTCGAAGGGTAAAATCTTAGGGATGGTCCCTGGTGAAACCTCCATTTTCGTCGGTGCATCATAAGCACCCCGATCGAGGATAAACGTTTTACGATATTCACCCCTGTCGGTCATAATCATTACTTCCTCCTCATTGGTTGTGATATAATTTTCCTGATTTCTTAAAGAGATCAAAGAATCCTGTCCTCTTTTAAAGTCTGTCTGATAACCGCGCAATAAGAAAAAGGCCATAAGCTGTTGTTGTTCCTCCTCCGATCTAGTTTTTTTACGGATTAAATCAGCAATAAGGTCTTTTTGCTCATAGTAAAGATTTAATACCTCCAATTCAGCTAATTGCCTGTTATAAATTTCCAGTTCATCCATGTCCATATTTTGCATAGTTCTTGGAGCATTGGATCCAAGGGTAAAATACCGCGTTCCTCTGATGGTGTTAAAGCGAGCAAACACCATACTTTTCTGTAAATTATCGACCAGTAACTTATATTTAGGCGTTTTACCATTTAGCCAGAAGCGAATACCCGAAGCCTTACTGCTTCCATCATAGGTAAGTGCTATATGAGTCCATTCCCCTACTTTTAGGGTATCCAATGTTACAAAATCAATGGCATTATCAGGTAAAACATGTGCAAATTGAAAAGATAAAGTACCATTTTTATTAAGCTTACAAGCCCATCCACGAAAACCCTCTTCTTCGCTGTTTGCCTTATTGAAAATAGGCCCTTCTTCTCCATATTTGTTTAATTTAACCCAAATACTCACTGAAAAAGGTTGATATCGGTCATAGCTCAAGCCTTTTCCAGCCTCAATACTTGCTTCGCCTCTGAAGGAAAGCCCAAGTCCCTTTTTACCTGGTACGGGAAAAGGAAATTTATCCTTATCGCCTGAAAAGCGAACTGCCTTTACTACTGAATCCGACTTTTCCAGATTTAAAAATCCGCTAAATTTACCAGGAGGCCTTATTTTAATCGTCGTATCTGTTTTACTTTTTTCAAGTTCCTTTGCCCTGCGTTCCAGCTCAGCCTTCGTTGGAGGCGTTATCATATCACCAATTAAGGATGAATCTATTTTTTCAAAATCCAGATATAAAACACGTCCAACCGGTTTTTTTAAGGAATGGATCGTTTCATTATTCATTTTCAACAACCATTTTTCGAGATCCACCTTATACTTATCCCACCTTTGGGTAGCGGAAATATGTGGCTCCATCAAAGCCTTTAAACTATCGAGACTTTTTCGTGCTGAGGGCGTTGGCAATAAAACGGTAGGAGAAGCTTCCCCGTTATAGGGCACGATGCCTGACTCATTATTTTGATTAAAAAAGGCATACAAAGCGTAATAATCTTTATGCTCAATAGGGTCATATTTATGGGTATGACATTTGGCACATTCAGTTGAAAGACCCAGAAAGGCTTTTCCAAAAGTTGCAACCCGGTCACTGACATATTCCACTCGATACTCTTCAGGGACGACCCCACCTTCCTGTGATTGCTGATGATTTCTATTAAAACAAGTAGCAATTAACTGATCTAAGCTTGGATTGGGTAATAAATCACCTGCAAGTTGCCAGATGGTAAATTTATCAAAGGATAAATTTTGATTAAATGCCCGAATCACCCAATCTCTGTAAGGATAGGTATTTCTCATTCCATCATCCTGATAACCATGGGAATCGGCATAACGGGCTACGTCGAGCCATTCTAAGGCCATCCGTTCTCCATAATGTGGTGAAGCGAGTAAACGATCTACCAATCGTTCATAAGCATTCGATGATGTGTCGTTTACAAAATTTTTAACTTCTTCAACGGAAGGTGGCAGGCCTATTAAATCAAGGGATAAGCGGCGAATTAAAATCTCTTTGGTAGCTTCTTTATTTGGGTTTAAACCGCGTTCCTCCAGTTTTTGAAGAATATAATAATCGATGGTATTTTTAGCCCAACCTCTATTCTTAACAAGAGGAGCGGGATATTTCAGTGGGAGTATAAAAGACCAATGCTCCTGGAATACTGCCCCTTCTTCAATCCATTGCACCAATAACTTTTTTTCCGCCTCATTCAATTGAAGATTGGACTTAGGCAAAGGCATCATTTCATGAGGATCGTCAGACATAATCCTTTTAACCAGCTCACTTTCTTTGACATTGAAAGGAACAATAGCCCTTTTGCCAGAAGGTAATACTGCTGTTGCTGCTTCAAAAGAAGTCAATTGAAGGGATGCATCCACTTTTGACTTATCAGGTCCATGGCATTTGAAACATCTGTCAGATAGAATGGGTTTTATTTGTCGATTAAAATCTATTTTTGGGGGAACTGAAACCTGAGTGGCTTCCGAAATTTGTTTCTTTCCTTTTTCAGCATAAAAAGCTGATTCGACTAAAATAAAGAGAAGTAATGCGGTAACACTAAACAAATTGTGGTGATAAAACTTGGACATACACAGGATTTTTTAAAAACTTTTGATTAAGCAAGCACCGATTTAACCACCTTACCTGCCACATCGGTTAAACGGTATCTTCTTCCCTGCATTTTAAATGTAAATCGCTCATGATCAATACCCATTAAATGCATAACAGTTGCCTGATAATCGTGAATATGTACTGGATTCTGGATAATATTATAGCCAAAATCATCTGTTTCCCCGTAGGTAAATCCCTTTTTAACGCCTGCACCTGCCATCCAAATAGAGTAACACCTGGGATGATGATCGCGACCATAATTATTGACCGTCAGTTTACCTTGTGAATAACAACCCCGACCGAATTCTCCACCCCAGACTACTAGTGTATCTTCTAGTAAACCTCTTTGTTTAAGATCGAGAATAAGCGCTGCAGAAGGCTGATCAACATCTTTAGCTAATTTAGAAATTTCGGAAGGCAGATTACCATGTTGATCCCACCCTTGGTGATATAATTGGACAAAACGCACATCATTTTCTATCAATTTTCTGGCTAACAGGCAATTAGCGGCATAGGAACCAGGTTTCCTTGCGTCTTTTCCATAGAGGTCAAATACCCAGTCGGGCTCTTTACTTACGTCAAGTGTCTCAGGAACAGAAGTTTGCATACGAAAGGCCATTTCATACTGGGCGATTTTGCCATTTAAATCGTCATCCAGGGTTTGCTCAATTTCAAGTTTATGCAGTTTAGCCAGAGCATCCAGCATATCTCGTCGAGAAAATTTATCAATTCCCTTTGGATCTTTTAAATATAAAATAGGGTCATCGCCAGAACGAAACAGAACTCCCTGATGCTCAGAAGGCAAGAAAGCGTTATTCCATAATTTAGCATATAGCGGTTGATCTCCATTATTTGAACGGGATAACAGCACACAAAAAGCGGGTAAATTTTTATTCTCAGAACCTAATCCATAACTAATCCATGAACCGAAACTGGGACGTGCACCTTGCTGGCTGCCCGTTTGAAGAAAAGTAACCGCAGGATCATGATTGATTGCTTCTGTATGCATGGTTTTAATCACACACATTTCGTCAGCAATTTGCTGATGATATGGTAAAATTTCACTAAGCCAGATGCGTCCTTTTCCATATTGTGCAAAATTAAATTTACTTCCTGCAAGGGGAAATGATTTTTGATGTGCTGTCATACCCGTTACGCGTTGTTCTCCACGAATGGAAGACGGCAACTCTTGACCGAACATCTCTTTTAATTTCGGTTTATAATCAAATAAGTCTAGCTGCGAAGGGGCCCCACTTTGAAATAAATAAATGATCCGCTTTGCTTTTGGTGCAAAATGCGGTAATTGCAAATCATTGTTAAACGTCATATTATCGTTTAAAAGACTGCCCAATGCTGTTGCACCCAAACCTAAAACACTCCCTGAAAGAAAGTTTCGACGGTTCATTTTATGGTTATATTCTTCGAAAATATTCATTGAAGTTTAATTTAATCAATAAAAAGACTCCCTAAGTTAATCTATATTTTTTGTTTTTACGGTATCTGGTTTTGCAAATTGAAAGCCCCCCAACTCAATCTGCAAATGGGGAAGGGCTCTTTTCAATTCCTCAATGCCTCTATCCGTAGTCTTCGTTTGCCAAAGAAATACTATTTTTAGTTGTGGACATTTTGTTAATTCCAATAAACCATTGTCCGTAATATTTGTGCCATACAAATTAAGTTGTTCAAGTTTTGGCAAATCTTTTAAATATTTTAATGCTCCATCAGTTATAGCCGTTTTCTCCAGATTTAAGCGGGTAATGTTTTTTAAGGCTGATAGTTTTTTGATATCTGTGTCGTTGACTGGCTGTTGACTCATACGCAAACGAACTACCTGATTACCTAATTTTAATAAGTCATCTATCATGGAGGAATGGTATTCTCTAACATTAACAAAATTGACCATCAGGAAATTGGAATTAGTCCCAAAATGGCTCAAAATAATATTTTGCTGTTTAAACTGTTCCACCAAAAAAGGGGAAACAGGTTCTATCTTACTTTTCAGAATAAGCGCTTCCATATCTTGGAGGGTAACAGGTTCAACCGAAATATCAGGTTTAGCTGCTAATGGCAGTTTATTCTCTGCCAGCGGGTCTTCTATTATTTTCGCTGAAAGGAAAGTCTCAGATTCCAATAATTCCTGAAAAGAAGCCCCTTGCTTAATCCACTCGTGCAAAAGGTTAATTTCTTGGGAAGTAAGCTGTGGTTTGCCTTTAGGAGGCATGTGATTATCATCCTCTTCTGGTAATAATAAATAAAAATATAAGGGACTGTTTTCAGGATTTCCAGCGATAAAAACGGGACCATTTTTACCCCCTAAGCGAATAAATTCCTCCGTATCGAGTCGTAACCCCCCTTTCTTTTTGGTTTCTGAATGACAGGAAAAACATTTCTTTTCCAATACTGGCAAAACCTCATCACGAAACAAAAAACTTTTTTTCAATATTTCTTTTGGCTTTTTCGAGGTAGAAACCGTTGTATTGGAGGCTATATCTGCTTCTTTGGAGATGTTATCAGAAGTTGCTATAACTTTAATAGGATCTTTCTTTTTCGGAAAAAGAAAATTCTCACCATGGGTTAAATTACCGCCCCAATGACCAGTAATCATTAAAACACAGATTGTAACAGTTGTTAAAATATCTCTGATTCTTTTAATAAAATAACTGGCAAAGCCTGAAACAGCAGTTAAAATTCCCATCCATTGATGTTGAAAAACCAAATCTGCATCATATTCTCCCGTTTGAGCTAAAAACCATCCCGCCACACAAGCAAATACCGCTGATAAAGAACCTAATAACAAAGCAAAAGAAATGGCTTGTTCTATCTCAACCTTTTGGAAACGTTGCCACAAAATCATAGCAAAAGCAAATAGTAAAATACCGATGGGCAGGTGAACAAGCAATGGATGAAGTCGGCCAAAAAACTCGGTTAAAAACATTATTTTATTTTAAAAATAGTAAAAAAATCTTAATATTAAGTTTAAGTTTTGGTTCCCTGAATTTTCGGGTGTTTTGTATTCAATAAATCGCTTAAATCATAGGATTTAGCACTAAATTGGTATGAATAAATCCAGAATTGTTTTATATTGACTAACTTAAAAATCAATAATCTTATTATGACAAATAATAAATCTGCTATTTCATTCAGTGAAGATTGGACTGTAGTCATTTTTGGCTTTCTGATTATAGCACTTTACCTCTTAGGTTTTAAGATTCAACCACCTACTTTTGGCTGGAGCAACACCCCTGATTTATTTTACAAAGTACTAACTATCAATAACTTAACAAATATTTTTACCATATTTTTATTGGTATATGGCATAGCAATACTTGCATCAGCCACATTAGGAAGAGGAATAGGTACCGTTGCCAAAGGATTTCCTGTCATTTATATATTAACCGTCGTTGCATTAATATTGGCGGGAAATACCTTTTTGAAGAACTGGAATCTCGAAGCAGTCATCTTTAGTTTATTGATAGGTCTGGCGATAAGTAATTTTTTCACAGTCCCATTATGGCTTAAAAATGCCCTTTCCACAGAACTTTATGTGAAAATAGGATTGGTTTTATTGGGGACAAGCATCATTTTTGGAGATATTCTCAAAGCGGGATCCCTGGGTTTCATCCAGGCATTACTGGTAGTTGTAGCTGTTTGGTATTTTGCCTTCTGGCTGTGTAAAAAAATGGGGATTGATGAAGAATTATCCATCATTATTTCAAGTGCCGTCTCCATTTGTGGTGTTTCCGCAGCCATAGCATCGGCAGGAGCTATTAAGGGTGACGCAAAAAAATTATCGTATGTAATCTCGGTAGTCCTCATAACGGCTATTCCTATGATTATTTTTATGCCATTCATAGCCAATATATTAGGTCTATCCCAAGCCGTTTCAGGGGCATGGCTTGGAGGTACTATCGACACCACGGGAGCAGTGATTGCCTCGGGAAGTTTAGTTGGAGAGGAAGCTCTAAAAATCAGCACTATCGTAAAATTTTCTCAAAATGTCTTATTGGGATTAGCTGCCTTTTTCATTTCATTATACTGGACATATACCAATAATACAAATGCAATGGTCTTGGAATCCAAACCTACCCTAAGGATTATCTGGGAAAGATTTCCAAAATTTGTCCTCGGTTTTATCGGTGCCTCCTTGCTGTTTTCTTTTGTTATTTCCCCACAAACAACTGACGAAATAAAAGGCGACCTGAAAGCGCTGCAAGGCCTTTGGTTTTCCCTGGCATTCACCAGCATTGGATTGGAAACAAAATTCTCAGACCTAATCAATAATGAAGGCAAAAAGCCATTATATGCTTTCTTATTGGCACAATTATTTAATATCTTTTTCACATTGATTGTTGCCTATTTACTATTCAATTAAATCCTTTATGGAAAATAAAGACGATTTAGCAAAACGTTTCAAGGACGTCATATTAAATAATTCCTGGGTTGCCAATAATAGTTTTAAGAACCAGCTGTCTGATTTGCCTTTGGAAACAGCCCAATATAAACTTGGGACCTTGCATACCATCGCCTCATTGGCACAACATATTCATTATTATGTTGCTGGAATATTAAACGTTTTAAAGGGGGGAAATCTGGAAATCAAGGATGCCTTTAGTTTTGATTTTAACCCCATAAACACCGAGGACGAATGGCAAAATGTATTATCTGTATTTTGGGCCGATGCGGAAGAATTCGCCCTAAAAGTAGCAGCATTACCAGATGAAAAATTGAGTGAAATTTTTGTTAAGGTGGAATACGGTACTTATCACTTCAATATAAACACATTAATTGAGCACAGTTACTATCATTTAGGTCAAATTGTGCTCCTTAAAAAGTTAATCTGCCAAGCATCTTAACCATTTTCTTACTTTCAAACAAAGCATGTACCCTATCGTTAAAGTAAATCTGGATGATCTTATTCCTTTGCAAAAACTGAGCAGACAGACCTTTTATGAGGCCTTTTCTTCTGGAAATACGGAAGAAAACATGGCCAGATATCTGGAAGAAGGATTTTCCCTGGATAAATTATCCCGGGAATTGAAAGATGAAAATACAGCATTTTATTTTGTAAAATCAGCGGATGAAAACATTGGATACATGAAATTAAATGAGGGTCCAGCTCAAACTGAATTGCAAAAGGAGGATAGTTTTGAAATAGAGCGAATTTATGTTACTAGCGATTATCAGGGTAAAGGAATTGGACGGCAACTTTTGGAAAAAGCCATACAGATGGCTAGGGAAAAGAAGGCTACCTATATTTGGCTGGGGGTATGGGAAGAAAATAAAAGTGCTATCCAATTTTACAAAAAAAATGGATTCGTCGCTTTCGATGAGCACTATTTCATGGTGGGCGATGATAAGCAAACAGATATAATGATGAAGCTTACGCTTCATTAGATTTTAATTTTAACAATAAATAACCATGGCAAAAAATGTTTTTGGCGAAGATTTAATGCTTTGCAGTAGCTCACCAATGACGGGATATTACAGGAATGGCTGCTGCGAAACGGGCAAAGACGATTTAGGCACACATACCGTTTGTGCCGTAATGACCGAAGATTTTTTAACTTTTAGCAAAGAAAAAGGTAATGACTTGAGTACCCCACGGCCAGAATGGAACTTTCCAGGACTTAAACCAGGCGATAAATGGTGTCTGTGTGCCTCAAGGTGGATGGAAGCCTATAGGGAAAATGTGGCTCCTATGGTATTTCTAGAAGCTACCAATGAGAAAACGTTAGAATATATCACTTTGGATGAATTAGTTAAATTTGCTTTTAAAGGATGAAATAATCATCAGCTTTTTAACAACTCCTTATGATTGAAAATTTTCATACAGAAAGGCTCTCTCTCATTCCGCTAAACGTTGATGATGCTACTTTCATTTACCACCTAGTGAATACAAAAGGCTGGATTCAATTTATTGGAGATAGAAATATACTGAATGTCGATCTCAGTAAAATATACATTCAGCAATTGTTGGACAATGTGAACATAAACTATTGGGTTGTATATTTAAAAAAGGAGAAAATACCCATTGGGGTTGTTACCATTATAAAAAAGGATTATCTACCCTTTCATGATATTGGATTTGCCTTTTTGGAAAAATATCAAGGAAAAGGATATGGCTTTGAAACAGCTGAAAGGATTATCAGCTATGCAATGAAAGAATTAAAAATGGAAAATATAGCTGCTGTAACCCATTTGGAAAATAACCAATCTGTCAGGTTATTAGAAAAATTAGGCCTTCATTTTCATGGTATGATAGAAAACAATGGGGAGAACTTAAATCTATATCTTTTCCATTTTCAACCATTCCAGTAAAAAGGCCAGCACTTCAGGTTCTAAAGTTGTCTCCAAAGTACCATACTCCGCAACCGTACAAGTGCTGCACTTTTGAAACAGGTGATTTAGTCCATCAAACTTTTTAATCGTCACCCGTTTATTTCCTCCTTTTAGCAATGCATTTTCAATACCCTTTAAATTAGCATCGGCAACCACTTGAATATCTGCACCACCATTTATAGCCAAAACAGGACATTTTACTTTTTGCAAGACAGGTTCGGGATGATAATTTGCAAAAAACTTCCACCATTTCGACGAAAGTTCCCTGGACATATTATTGACAAATCCTGGGATATCTGCCTCAGAATTTATCCCAGTCGACAACTTAACCATTTCTTTATCGGAAGTCAAATACCAGGCACGTGTTATTTCAATGGCTTTTTCGACACCAAACGCAACGTCGGGCGCTTGCGTTAGGGTTTTCATTAAATTTTTATACAACGGAATATAGGTATCTATTACCTTGGCAGGCATACCTACAGATTTAAAAACCGCTTCATTTTGTTGCGCCATCAGTTCTACGATAGGAACTCCAGGACCAGCCAAAAGGATTAAAAAAGCAATCGATTTATTTCCAGCTGCCACCATAGGTGCTATTAATCCCCCCTCACTATGACCTAACAATCCAATTTTTTTAGTATTAACCATGGGTAAAGAAGAAATAAACCTGACATGTTCTTCCACATCCATCGCAAAATCTTCTGAACTACTTTGCTGAAAATCCCCTGTCGATTTGCCTGCTCCTCTGTCATCTATTCTTAAAACCGCATACCCATTTTTTGCAAAAAAATCGGCTAATACGTGAAATGGTTTGTGATTCAGTATCGATTCATCTCTGTCTTGCTTTCCACTCCCTGTAATTAAAATAAGCGTAGGAAAAGTGCCTGATTCATTGGGATAGGTCAAGGTAGCCCCATAAGTCAACTTCGTTTCCGATCCCTGATAAACATAATCTTTTGATATATAAGTAAATGGAGGTTTTGGTGTTTGCGGTTTATCTTTAGGCTCTACCTTTTTAGCTGCCGTAAAAGGTTCCAATACTAAAGGAAAGGTGCCACCAGATTGCATCCAGTTGCCCTCCAGTTTATTTCCCTCCGCATTCAAATTTCCAATAAAAGAGGCTCCAATCGCTTTAATTTCAATGGTTACCTGAGAGTCTGACCATTCGGTTTTAGAAGAAGGAATTCCCAATGCATTTTGTGCGGGAACATCCCAGCTGGATTGCCAGGTTTTGTCGTCTTTTTGAGTGAAATTAAGCCTCAATTCAATGTTCTGTGCTCCAGCTTTGAGCATTCCCGACCATGCATTTATTGCGGTCTGAGCCTTCGAATAGATGCCAAAAGAAGAAATAAAAAGAAGAAGTATATAATATCTCATCATCATATATTTACTATTCAAAATATAAGTTACAAATATTTGCTAGTTTTTGGATGAGTAATTTACCACTTTTTGGATGGTATAATATAGGTTCCCCACTTTAATTAAAATCAAAGGCACATTTTTATACCTTTACTCCAACAATAATACTTAAAAAAAACAAAAAATAAATGAATGTTATCATTGTGGGGGGTGGACTAAGTGGATTGACTACGTCTTATTTGCTTTCCAAAAAAAATATACAAGTAACTGTATTAGAGGCTTCATCGAGATTGGGAGGAAGAATACAAACGATAAAAGGGTCTTTGGACACCCCACTGGAACTGGGTGCAACCTGGTTTTCAGATATGCACCAAAACTTAAATAGCCTTATTGACACACTTGGGTTAAAAAAGTATCCACAGTTTTCTAAAGGAACTTCATTATTTCAAACCAAGTCTTTTGAGCCGCCTCAAAAATTCTTTGTACCAGAAGCTGAAAATCCGTCATACCGGATAGAAGGTGGGACACAATCTTTAATTGACGCCCTTGTTAATTGTATTCCTTCGGAAAATATTAAGCTGAATACTGCTGTAATTTCTATAAAAGTAATCGAAAACGACATAGTGGTAGAAACGGTTCAAGGAGAAAGTTTTTATGCTGATAAAGTTATCTTATGTTTACCCCCACAGTTAATCCATTCTAAAATAAAATTCTCCCCATTATTGCCTGAAAACATCATCCATATATTACCAACGGTACAGACCTGGATGGCAGGTACTATAAAATTTGTTTTGGAATTTGAAAAACCTTTTTGGAGAGAAAAAGGCTATTCGGGTATGTTATATAGCCATGCAGGCATAGTTGTTGAATTGTATGACCATACCAATGTGGAAGAGAACAAATTTGGATTTACCGGATTCTTAAATGGTGCTGCCTCCTCGTATTCGCAAGAAGTAAGAAAAGAATTAGTATTAAGCCAATTAAAAGAGCTATTGGGAGAGGATATTTTAAATTTTAAATATTATGCAGATAAAATCTGGACGGATGAATACGTGGTAAGTGGAAACCAGATCATCCAGCGACCTCATCAAAATAATGGACATCCATTATTGCAGATAAGCTATATGAATGAAAAATTACATTTTGCAGGTACGGAATCAGCAACAGAATTTTCCGGATATATGGAAGGAGCCATCATTTCGGCCTTAAGGATAGCTGATATTTTTAAATAGTAAGAATGATGATGGATAAGATAAATGATCAGCTAATGGGTCATTACATCAGGATCAAACTTATCAGATTGGTATATAAGTTATTTTACCCTTTAAGTAAGTCAAATGTAATAGAAAAACAAATCCTGAGGGAAATGTTAAATTATTAAAAAGTATATACTTTTGGGGTGTACTAAAATAGAATATGATGAAAACATTATCCCTTAAGCTTGACGAAATGGTTTATGAAGAGACCGAAAAATTACTTGAAAAGATCAAAAAGCCAAGAAATCGTTATATAAACGAGGCCCTTCAATATTATAATCAAATACAAAAAAAGAAAATTATCTCTGAACAATTAATAATTGAGTCAAAACTCGTCAGCGATGAATCTATTAACGTGCTGAATGAATTCGAAAAACTTGAAGATTATGTCAGCTAAGAAATATGAAGTCTGGTTAGCAAATCTGGATCCAAGGATCGGCACTGAAACAGGAAAAACCAGACCAGTGTTAATTGTTCAAACAGATTTATTAAATAATATTCATCCTTCTACCTTAATATGTCCAATCACATCTAATGTGAAACTCGAGAGTCATATATTGAGAGTTCATTTAAAAAAAGGTGCCGCAAAGGTAAAAGAAAACTGTGATATTATGATTGATCAACTAAGAGCAATTGACAATAAAAGATTGATAAAAAAAATGGGAGAATTACCAGTTAACATTTCTGAACGAGTGAAAGAGAATATTAGAATAGTTCTGGATCTTTAAGAATAAGTAATAAACGCTAAA
>Ga0214917_10002466_pt1 | contig 22452 bp, 20 predicted proteins | sample LL_1208_BB_MetaG_FD_177983 | JGI IMG/M metagenome (GOLD analysis project Ga0214917, IMG submission 177983) | Freshwater microbial communities from Lake Lanier, Atlanta, Georgia, United States - LL_1208_BB | ecosystem: Environmental > Aquatic > Freshwater > Lake | place: USA: Georgia | collected...
GCAGCATTTTCTTCAAGTACGTCCAAATACTGTCCAGCCATGACTTCAACTCTCATCAAGCTGAACTCATCGCGACAGGCACTTTCAATCTCTCTGGTTGGAGAGTGCAGTAGTGCATTACCAAATATCTCGCTAGACCAACCAAGCATTAGGTCACCGACTAGAACTGAACCGGCGACACCGAAGCGTTCAGGAGACCCAGCCCAGGACTTCTCTTTGTGAAGTGATTCAAAGCGCTTGTGAATAGCTGGAGCACCACGTCTGGTGTCTGACTGATCTAGAAGATCGTCGTGAACTAAAGCCGCTGCATGGAACATCTCCAGAGATGCGGCGATACCTGCAATGGCATCTTCTGATTCAAGAACTTCACTCTGGTCCTGTTGGTGAAGAGATTGCCCCAACGAACCGCGCCAAGCCCAGTAGCAGAAGAGAGCTCTAAATCTTTTGCCACCTTGGAGAAGGCTCTGGGTGTAATCGACCACAGGCACTAGGTCCTGGGAAATTGCTTCAAAGTCAGAACGCTGCTTGTGGCAGAAAGCGTCTAAGTTCTCTTGAACCTGATTTAGAAGGAGTTCAGAAGATTTCACTGGAATAGCCTAACTTGGCAAAAGCGTTTAGCATTAGAACGTAGGTCTGGAGGAAACCATGGGTTTATCTGAACAAGAGCAAAAGGTTCTCGAAGAATTAGAGCGCCAGCTCACCGGCAACAAGCCAAGTAAGGCTAAGGCCGAAGAAGTAGCAGTAGCGCCAGTGAAGTATGCCCGACTGCTTGTGCTTGGATCTGTCCTAATTGTTGTTGGCCTAAGCCTGATGATCTTTGCTACCAGCCTTCAACTGACTTGGTTTGGGGTAGCAGCCTTCGTCACCATGTTGACCGGTCTTTACCTTGTTAGTCAGAACTGGTCTTCAAAGGCTATTCGAGCTACAAAAGCTGCTTCAGAGAAGCCAAAACCAGGAAATAAGTCCTCCGGAAGCTTTTTTCAGGACCGTTGGGATCAGCGCAACGAAGGTAAATAACCTCCAAAATCCTCCCAAAAACCAGTAATTAACTAACCCCAGAGTCAATCTGGGGTTTTTTCTTGCCTAAATTTCCTATTTTTTGTGAAAACTTAGAAATTTTCCTCCACCAATTACCCCTTGCCAAATCAACCCAAGACACGCCAAAATAGATATTTACCTGCGAAATATGCATATCTGTGGATGAAAGTGGTGTATTGTGGAGTGCAAGAGTAATGGTCCATCGAGGAAGGGGAATGCCAGTGTTCATCGGTACTAGCTACCCCAAACTGGACGAGAAGTTCCGCCTTATCCTGCCTGCCAAGTTCCGTGATCGCCTAGCCGGTGGAGTCGTACTTGCAAAGAGCCAGGAACACTGTGTGGCTATCTACACCAAGGCTCAATTCATGGCTGAAGCCGAGCAGCTCACAAAGAGTGCTCCTATTGGAACCCCTGAATACCGCAACCTAAAGCGTTTTTACTTTGGACCAACTGACGACCAGACCCCAGATGGTCAGGGTCGCATTCTCATTACCCAAGATCTTCGCGACTGGGCAAACCTCGGTCGAGAACTAATCGTTACCGGTGTTGGAACTCACTTAGAAATTTGGAACCCAACCGACTACGCAGCTTTGATGGCTGCCAACGAAGAAACATTTGCCAACTACAGTGCGGGGGAGGTGAAGCTCAGTTAGTTCCTAGTTTTTGATCTCCAGCTATTTGGCTTGTGGCTTTCTTCCCCGATGCCAGAAGGTGCAAATGGATGGGGTTCTGGAACTAGGACCAAGAGAAACAAATGACCGAGATTTCATCACTTCACAAGCCGGTTCTCCTTGAAAGGTGCATCACACTCCTTGGTGATGCACTTTCAAGTGAGAGCGCAATTCTTGTTGATGGAACTCTAGGTCTTGGCGGTCACAGCGAGGCTTTCCTGAAGAGATTCCCAAAGCTAACCCTTGTTGGCATTGACCGTGACGAAAATGCACTAAGACTTGCTGGCGAAAGACTTGCTCCATTCGCTGATCGCATTCACCTTGTTCAAGCTGTCTACAGCGAGATTCCAGAAGTTCTAGAAGAACTAGGGCTTGATCTTGCAGATGCAATTCTTTTGGACCTAGGCGTCTCTTCAATGCAGCTAGATGAAAAAGAGCGTGGCTTCGCATACTCATTCGATGCACCGCTGGACATGAGAATGGACAAGAGCTCAGACCTAACTGCAGCAGTTGTCCTAAACGAATACTCAGAAGCAGAACTTTCAGAGATCTTCAAGACCTTCGGCGAAGAGCGTTACTCAAAGCCAATTGCAAAGCAGATCGTGAAGGTTAGAGCCACTCAGCCTTTCACCAACAGCAAGCAGCTAACCGAGATCATCGCGAAGATTGTGCCTTTCATCCCAGGCAAGAGCTCAGGTCACCCAGCCAAGCGTGTGTTCCAAGCTCTAAGAATCGAAGTAAACAGCGAGCTAGAGATTTTGGAAGAGACAATTCCAGCTGTTATCGAATCTCTTCGCGTTGGCGGTCGTGTCGTTGTTCTTTCTTACCAGTCCCTAGAAGACCGCATCGTCAAGCAGGCACTCGTTGCCGCATCAACTTCTTCTGCGCCAATTGAATTACCAATCGAACTTGCTGAGCACGCACCAGTACTTCGTTTGCTAGTGCGTGGAGCAGAAATGGCTTCAGAACAAGAAATCCAAGAAAACCCTAGATCGGCCTCCGTACGACTACGTGCCGCTGAAAAAATAAGGAAAGCAGCATGAGCGCTATCAGAGCTATTCAGCCTGTCAGATCAATAGCACCTAGAAGACACCTGAGACCAGTTCCGGCTACCCGAACTCAGCGCTCGGTAGTCCCGGCTAGAACAGCTTCCAGAGAAATGGCGAGAGCAGTTCTAAAAGCGGTAAGCGCTAAGGTCATCGCTGGTGGTATTGCAATTGTGGTTTTGAACATGATTCTTAGCTCACTAGCCAATGCCTCCATTTACGAGATTTCTCAACTGAAGAAAGAGACTGCAACCCTAGGAACCCAGGCTCAGATCATCAACCAGCAGGTTGCATCTCTTCGTTCACCTCAGAACCTAGCTAACAGTGCTAAGGACCTTGGCATGGTTGTGAACTCAAACCCAGTATTCCTAAGTGTCAAGCAGTCAAAAGTTTTCGGTGCTGCAACCCCAGCATCGGCAAGCAATTCAGGTGTTTCGAGCAATCTAATTGCTAACGCTGCAATGTACACAACAAGCAACCCTGCAAACTTCAAAGCCAGCGAAGCAGCTGTCATCGATGTTCCAACGCTTGCGAGTGTCAAGGCTGAGAAAAACGTTCAAGTCCAAGTAGTTTTGCCTAGTGAAGGCATTCCTGCCTCACCAACTCACTAAGAACTAGGTAGGGGCTGAAGGTGTTTAACGAAGCTACCTTTAGGCGTCATCAAGCACTAGCAGGCGTAGTTCTATTACTGATTCTGGTTTTCATTGCACGCTTGGCCTGGTTCCAAATTGGAGCAGCTGAACAGTATCGAGATGAAGCCAGAGATGCGATTGAAGTTACTCACACCATCGAAGCGGTTCGTGGCGACATTTTGGACAGCGAAGGTAATGTTCTAGCAACCACCATCTTCACTTGGGATGTCAACATTGATCCCGTCAACGTAGGTCCTGTAACTCTAGACATCAACGGTAAACAAACTCCATTTACTAAAGAAGAAATAGCTGCATACATGGCCGGCATTCTAAATATCGACACCAAAGACGTTTTGTCAAAGATGACTGGTGAAGGTAGATACGCAAACCTGAAGCAACGTGCAACAGCAACACAATTCACCAGGCTGAAGAATCTTGATATTCCTTGGGTTTACTTCGATAGAAAACAAACCAGATACTACCCACAGGGCGCAGTAGCTGGAAACCTAATCGGTTTCGTTGGAACTGATGGTTCACCACTTGCAGGTCTTGAGAGAACCATGAACAGCTGTTTGGCTGGAACCGATGGAAAAGAAACATATGAACAGGGTGCGGATCTAATTAAGATCCCATCATCCATCAGAACTATTACTCCCGTTAGAGATGGTTCAGATGTTGTTCTCTCAATCAACTCGGATTTGCAGTATGCAGCACAGCAAGAAGTCGCGGCGACAGTTAGAAGACTTCAAGCAGACTGGGCTAGTGCGATAGTTATTGAAGTCAAGACTGGAAAGATTCTGGCTGCTGCAGAAGCTCCAACGGTTGATCCAAATAAACCAGGTGCGGTAAGACAGCAAAACCGTGCAAGCAGAATATTCCAAGCTGCTTTCGAGCCTGGTTCCATTTTGAAACCGGTAGCTGCAGCAACTGCAGTTGACACCAAGAAGGCAACACCAGTTAGCCAGGTAATCGCTCCAGACAAACTGAGAATGCCGTGGGGTCAATACATTAACGACTCCGAGGTTCACGCACCAGAGAAACTAACTCTCACCGGAGTCTTAACTCAATCTTCAAACACTGGGATTGTTCAGCTCGGTGGAAAAGTTGATTCAGCGACCAGGTACGACTACATGAAGAAATTCGGCATGGGACACAAGACGGGTGTGAACTTTGAGGGAGAGTCTTCAGGAGTTCTTGCCAACTACACCTCTTGGGATAAGTTCACCGATAAGGCAGTTATGTTCGGTCAGGGTGTATCACTGACTCCAATTCAAACGGCTGCCATATTCCAAACTTTTGCAAACAAAGGTGTTCGCCTATCGCCAATTCTTGTCTCTGGTTGCCGCGACAAAGATGGGAACATGACACCAACCAAGGTAGAACCTGAGGTTCGAGTTCTTTCTGAAAGCTCCGCCGCTCAGACAGTCGACATGTTGGAGAAGGTTGTTGAGAAGGGACCTATCGGTCGCACTGCAAGAATCTTTGGATACCGCGTCGCTGGTAAGACTGGAACCGCTCAGATTGCCGAAGGTAAAGGATACGGTCGCCTTCACGCTGTTTCATTCGTTGGGCTAGCTCCAGCAGAGGATCCGCAATACGTTGTCGCTGTTACTGCATACAAATCCAGAACAGTTAGTAACTCACTTGGCGCAACCCCGGGATTCGTAGCTGTTATGAAGCAGGTTCTAAAGACCTACGGAATTCCACCGTCAACAACTAAGTCAAAGAATATCCCGACGGAGTGGAAGTAATGGAACCAAAACAATCCATTCCGCCCATCCTTCGACCTGACTCGGTTACACCGGTCAGTCTCGGGACTATCTGTGAGAAATTCAACTTCTCACTAAATGAGGCTCACGAAGAGATAACCGTTACAGGTATCAGCATGAACACCGGAGATCTTCGTCATGGAGATCTCTTTGTTGCAATGCCAGGAGTAAAGACTCACGGAGCAAACTTTGCTGCTAAAGCGTTAGAACTAGGTGCCGTTGCAATCGTGACTGACACTCTTGGAAAAGAACTAATTGGAGCAACTGAAGTTCCGATCATGGTCCTGGAAGAACCTAGGAAACACCTAGGTGAGCTAGCTGCTTTCGTTTACGGTAATACAGCTGGAAACGTTCCGACGCTCTTTGCAACCACGGGCACCAATGGCAAGACCTCGACAACTTATCTGTTGGATGCAATCCTGAGACAGATTGGCAGAACTACTGGTCTAACTTCGACAGCTGAACGTCACATCGCAGGTGAGGTTATTGTCAGCAGACTTACTACACCCGAATCACCAGAGATGCAGGCACTGATTGCCAGGATGCGAGAACGGGGGGTAACAGATATTGCCGTTGAAGTATCAGCTCAGGCTCTAACTCAACTTCGCGTAGACGGATTGCACTTCGATGTTGCTGGCTTCACAAATCTCAGTCATGATCACTTTGATGACTACGGAGGCTTTGAGCCTTATCTAAAAGCGAAAGCTGAACTCTTCACGCTAAAAAGATCGAAGCATGCGGTGGTTTGCTTAGACACCGAATACGGACAGCGCATCGTTGAGTTAAGCGAAGTTCCGGTAACCACCATCTCAAGCCACAAAGACATTGTTGCCGACTGGAAGGTTGAAGTCCTAGAGGAACTTCCTGGGCTTACAAAGTTCTCACTGACAAGTGCTTCCGGAGAATCTCTAGTGAGTGCTATCCCAATCATTGGTTCACACATGGCAGCTAACGCTGGTCTTGCGATTGTGATGGCAGTAGTTGCTGGGCACTCCTTCGAGGCAATCAAGTTAGCCATCAAAGATGGAATCGATGCTTATCTGCCTGGTCGAACAGAACTAATCTCTCCAGCTGGAGCACCTGCTGTTTACGTTGACTTTGGTCACAGCCCAGATGCATTCCTAAACACTCTTGCAGCAGTTAGAAAAGTTACTACAGGTAAAGTACTGATGCTCTTTGGAGCAGATGGTGACCGCGATCCATCTAAGCGAGAAGACATGGCTAAGGTTGCAGCTGCTGGATGTGACATTCTCGTCATTACCGATCACCATCCAAGATTCGAAAATCCTGCATCCATTCGTAAGACCCTCTTCGAAGCGGCAAAGGCACTTAGACCTGAGTTGGAAATACTTGAAGTATCTCCTCCAGAAGCTGCAATTAGAGCCGCTGTGAAGCTAGTTGGACCAGGAGACTCAATTCTTTGGGCTGGACCTGGCCACCAGGACTATAGAGACATCGAGGGAGTTAGAACTCCTTACTCAGCAAGAGCAGAAGCTAGAGCTGCTCTAAAGGAGTTGGGTTACTGATGATCAAACTAACCACTCTTGAAATTGCAAAGATCGTTTCCGCTGAACTAATTGGTTCAGCTGAAGTTGTAGTTTCAGGGTCTGTTGAAACTGATTCTCGTAAAGTGTCTGCCGGATCGCTCTTTGTTGCCAAGCCAGGTGAGGAAACTGACGGGCACCTCTTCATGGAGAATGCGATATCAAATGGAGCAGCGGCGGCACTCGTCGAACGTCAAGTTCCGGGGGATATTCCACAACTTCTAGTTTCAGATGTTGTCGTGGCTATGGGTGTCTTAGCTAAATATGTTGTTGCAGAGGTTAAGTCAAAAGGCAAACTACAGGTAGTTGGAGTTACTGGATCCAACGGAAAGACAACCACCAAGAACATGCTTAGAAATATTCTTTCAAAATTTGGGCCTACAGTTTCCCCTCAAGAGTCATTCAACAATGAAGTCGGTGCACCGTATTCAATGCTTCAAATAAATGAAGACACTGCATTTCTAGTTGTCGAACTTGGAGCGGGGGGACTAGGAAGCATTAGATACCTTGCTCAAATGTGTCAACCAGATATTGGTATCGAACTAAAAGTAGGTTTAGCTCACGCAGGTGAATTCGGGGGTATCGAGAATACTCAGAAGATAAAGGCTGAACTCGTCGAAGAACTCAGTACTGATGCATTAGCACTACTGAACGCAGATGACGCCTATGTGATGCAGATGAAGACAATGACCAAAGCCAGAGTACTTACCTTCGGAACCCAATCTGACTCGAGCTACTTTGCATCTCAAATCTCGGGATCTATCGAGGGAACTAGTTTTCTCTTTCACAGCCCTAACAAAGAGTCTAAGAAAGTTCAGCTAAAGATCCTTGGAGAACACCATGTCTTCAACGCAATGGCCGCACTTGCAACAGCAGATCAACTTAACCTAGATTTGGACATCGCCATTCAGGCAATTGATGCAATGCCTCTGGCTGAACGATGGAGAATGGAGCTTCATCACAGAGCAGACGGCCTGACAGTTATCAACGATGCCTATAACGCCAGCCCCGATTCAATGAAAGCTGCGTTGCAGACACTTGCGGAGCTTGGACGCCAAACCGGTAAGAAGACCGTGGCTGTTTTGGGTGAAATGGCAGAACTTGGGGAGTATTCCATTAATGAGCACGATGCCATGGGTCGCATTGCAGTTCGATTGAACCTAGGTCAACTGGTTGTTATCGGTGCTGGCGCAAAACTTATTCACATGGGCGCTACTCAAGAGGGGTCTTGGGATGGTGAATCGAAGTATTTCGAGCAAATCTCCGAGGGAGAACAGTATCTGCGTGAAATGCTTACAGGTGACGAGATAGTCCTAGTCAAATCTTCTAAGTCTGCGAATCTTCGTTACCTAGGTGATGCTTTGCTGGAGGAAAACAAATGAGAGCACTACTACTTGCAGGGCTTCTGGGCTTAATTTTGTCTTTGACTCTCACCCCAATACTTATCTGGTTGTTCAAGAAGATCGGTTGGGGTCAGATAGTTAGAGTTGACGGTCCTTCCACCCACCACACCAAACGAGGCACACCAAGCATGGGTGGCATCGGTATCATTCTTAGCGCTGTGATTGCCTATTTCGTAGCAAAGCTGGTTAACGGCGAACCTCCAACCTATTCAGCTAACTTAGTGATTTTTATGATGGTAGGTCTTGGACTAGTCGGATTCTTGGATGACTACCTTAAAGTTCGTGGTCAGAACACTGCAGGCCTTAGGGGCATTTATAAAGTCGTTGGTCAGATTGCAGTGGCAGCAGCTTTCGCCTGGGCAGCTTTACAAGATAAAGACGTATTTGGTTTAACTCCCGCATCCACTCAGATTTCTATATTTAGAGACACTGGATTTGACCTCGCCAAGATAGCTCCAGAGAGTTGGGGGCAGGTCGCAGTCTGGATCGGTATCGCAGCGTTCTTGATATGGATTTTCCTTCTGGTTGTGAGCACTTCCAATGGTGTGAACCTAACCGACGGTGCAGATGGTCTAGCAACAGGATCACTGATTATGTCCATCGGCGCATTCGCTGTCATTGGTTTCTGGAAGTTCAACCAGGCTTGTGACATCGCAAATCTCACCCCAAACTGCTACAACACTAGAGACCCACTAGATCTTGCAGTTATTGCAGCTGCAGTTGTTGGTGCGCTAATTGGTTTCCTATGGTTCAACACCAACCCTGCACAAATCTTCATGGGGGACAGTGGTTCACTTGGGCTTGGTGGTGCTCTAGCAGCACTAGCTATTCTTTCTAGAACCGAAGTTCTGCTAGTTCTTGTCGGTGGTCTCTTTGCTATTTCTGCTGGTTCAGTTATCTTGCAGCGAGGCGTCTTCAAGATTTCAAGAGCAATCACAGGAACGCCAAAACGAATATTCCTAAACAGCCCTTTGCACCATCACTTTGAAGAAAAGGGTTGGAACGAAGTGACCGTGGTGGTTAGATTCTGGATTATCTGTGGACTTCTTTGTCTTGCGGGAATTGGTTTGTTCTATGTTGAGTGGATCTACGGTTCCGTGACATGAGCAAATTAGAAGATTTGACCAGTTGGAATTCGGCTTGGTCTGAACTTAGAGTTGTGGTCTATGGCCTAGGGGTTTCGGGATTCTCAGCAGCAGACACATTGCATGAGCTTGGTGCCAAGGTTTTCGTCATCGCTGATAAAGCCGATGAGAAGTTGGTCGAAGTCCTCGATGTTTTAGGAGTCGAGTCTTTGATTGGTGCACAAGAGAAGAGTCAACTTGAAGCTCTAAGGGATTTCAACCCAGAGCTACTAATCGTCTCGCCAGGGATAAGACCTGATAACTATTTGCTCAGCACTGCAACATCTCTCGGAGTGCAGGTATGGACAGATATTGATCTTGCTTGGCGGCTCAGAGACAAACACGGAATGCCATCTAACTGGATCTGCATTACCGGAACCAATGGTAAAACAACTGTCACCCAGTTAGTTGAAGCGATGCTTATATCTGCTGGCATCAGAGCGGTTGCCTGTGGCAACATCGGAACACCGATTCTGGATGTTGTCAGAGACCCTGCAGCTTTTGAAGTTCTAGTAATTGAACTAAGCAGTTTCCAACTGCATTATCTCAACGAGATTGCACCGATAGTCAGTACGGTGCTCAACATAGCAGATGACCACTTGGACTGGCATGGATCTCTTGAGGCATACACCGAAGCTAAGGCAAAGATTTATCACAACTCCAGCATCTGCTGCGTCTATAACGCCGGGGATTCAGTTACAGAGAAACTAGTTTCTAAATCTCGTGGAACAGAGAATGCTCAGGCAGTTGGCTTTGCAGTAAACACCCCGAGGCCCAATGAGATTGGTTGGGTCGAAGACATTCTGGTCGATAGAGCCTTCATTGACGATCCAGCAGAAGCTCAAGAGCTTGCGACTTTCGCTGACCTAAAGAAGATTCCCGTTATCAGTCCACACTTGATGGCAAACATTGCAGCAGCTTCAGCGATTGCAAGGGCGGTTGGTATTCAACCACTTGAGATACAGAATGCTTTGCAAGGATTTGTGCTAGATGCTCACAGAATTGAATTAGTTCTTGAACAGGACGGTATTCGTTGGATAGACGACTCAAAGGCAACGAACCCTCATGCTGCTGCAGCAGCGCTTGCAAGCTTTGATTCAGTGATCTGGATCGTCGGGGGATTACTAAAAGGCGTTGACATCGCTCCTCTGATTGAGAGGTATGCCGCGCGAATCAAGTTTGCAATCATAATCGGAGTGGATCGGGCACCTGTTGCTGAGGCTTTTAGAACTAAAGCTGCAAATATTCCATTCGTTGAGATCACCGACTCAGAAGATGCAGTTATGACTGCGGTTATTGACATAGCTAAAGCAAAGGCAGTTTCAGGAGACGTGGTGCTTCTAGCGCCGGCCGCGGCTTCGATGGATCAGTTCATCGACTACGCAGACCGAGGTAATGCGTTTACCAAGGCAATAGAACAAGGGGTTAGAAACACTAATGGCTAGAAATCAAAAGAGAGCCTCCAGGGAATCAGGCGCGCTGGGCCAATTCTTTAGGTCTCCGGTGCGCTCTTCGGTAGCACTCTTTGATAGATACTTCCTGCACCAGAGCAGACTCTTCTACCGTCTAGTCATGTTGGTTTTGCTGCTAGTCGGTTTTGGTCTAATAACAGTGCTCTCATCTTCAAACGTCGTTGAAATTAAGCAGAGCGGTAATCCCTTCAGCGGATTGGAAAGCCAGTTTACTTACGCAATCCTCGGTCTTTTAGGAATGATTTTCCTTTCAACTAGATCAGTTCAGTGGCTGGAGAATATCTCTAGACTTGCCTTCTTCGGTGGAATAGTTTTGCAGTTGGGTGTTCTTGTTCCGGGTGTTGGTGTTTCGGTCGGTGGTAACACCAACTGGATTAGAATTTTGGGTCAAACCATCCAGCCTTCAGAGTTCTTAAAGTTGGGTTTGATTCTGGTCTTGGCTCAAATCCTTGGTCAATACAAAGACGAACTTTGGGATTTCAACACTGGAGCAAAGCAAGTCCTTTTCTATGGTTTTGGTTCCGCGGGTTTGGTTTATCTAACCTCAAGGGATATGGGAACCGCAATCATCTTCATCAGCATCATTCTTGGAATGTGCCTGCTGGCAGGGATGCCTTGGGTTCATCTAAATAAGTTAGTTGCAATCACTGTTCTTGGTGGCCTAGTTGGAGCTTTTGCAAATACTTCTCGAATCAATCGAATCATTGCGTTCTTCCAACAGGGGCAATCAGATATTGATGGAGCTGACTGGCAAGTGAAGCACGGTATTTGGGCTTTAGCCAACGGTGGTGTGTTTGGCGTTGGGCCAGGTAACTCAACACTTAACTGGGGTTGGATTCCTGAAGTTGAGAATGACTTCATCTTTGCCAACATTGGTGAAGAGTGGGGAATGATCGGTGCTGTCCTTGTGCTCTTCTGTTTCATTATGCTCGGTCAGTTCATTAGAAGAGTTGCCTATAACAACAGCTACCCATTTGCTTCCATCGCAGCAATTGGTGTGATGCTCTGGATTGTTGTTCAAGCTCTAGTGAACATTGCGGTAGTACTGCACCTACTTCCAGTCCTTGGTGTTCCACTACCTCTTATCTCTAAGGGTGGTTCATCCATCGTGGCTGTGTTGCTAGCACTTGGTGTGGTTTTAGCCTTTGAGCGTGTTCAAGCACCAGCTGCAAATCGAGTCAGAAGAAAATGACTAGATACCTTTTAGCTGGTGGCGGAACAGCAGGCCATGTGAACCCTTTGCTCTCGCTGGCTGAAGAGATCATGTCCCAGTCAGGCGAACACAAGGTTTGGGCTCTGGGAACCAGAGAAGGTTTGGAATCAAGGCTTGTTCCGGAACGTGGCTTTGAATTGCTATTTGTTGAGCGATTACCCATGCCTAGAAAACTAAATGGCTATGCACTGAGTTTCCCAATGAGATTCCAAAAGGCAGTTGATCAGGTAAAGAAATACATCACCGAACATCAGATAGATGTTGTGGTTGGTTTTGGTGGTTACGCCAGTGCACCAGCATACAGAGCAGCAAAGGCTCTAAAGATTCCGTATGTAGTGCACGAAGCAAACTCACTTCCTGGATATGCCAACCGTGTTGGATCAAGAAACGCTGCAGCTGTTGCAGTGACATTCGCAAACACTAAGCTCCCCAAAGCAACGCTCACCGGCATGCCACTTCGCAAAGAGATAGTTGAACTAACCAAGACTGAACACCGTTTTGAAGCGAATCAGTTCTTTAACCTTGATTCCAAACTAACAACGTTGCTTGTAACAGGTGGTTCATTGGGTGCTAAACGAATCAACGAAACCATAGAGAAGTCAAGAACCCTTCTAGATGCCGCTGGTATCCAGATCATTCATATCGTCGGTGACAGGGCAGGGTTAGCAGATCTCAGTGAGGGTAGTTACCGAAGGTTGACCTATTGCTCACGGATGGAACTAGCCATAGCTGCAGCGGATTTCGCTGTCGCTAGATCAGGTGCTGCAACGGTCTCAGAATTCTCAGCGGTTGGACTTCCAGCAATCTTTGTTCCATATCCCGTTGGCAATGGTGAACAGAAACTGAACGCTGAACAGGTAGTTAGTGCCGGGGGAGCATTGCTTGTAAAGGATGAGGACTTCAGCGCTGAGTATGTTGCTTCAACACTTATTCCGCTATTGAGCAATAAGAAGCTGATTAACGAAATGAGTGCTAAAGCTAAATCAGTTGGTAAATCTGACGGTTCCGCAGAACTACTGCGCCTAGTAAATGGCGTGTTGTAGAGGGTCTGGTTTCCAAAGCGAACCTAGTCTTGAAAGCAAACCTTAGGAAATAATGACCATCAAACCTGACTACAGCCAAAGTGTTCCAGCTGCCCTCGGCAAAGTGCACTTCATTGGCATTGGCGGTTCTGGTATGAGCGGTATTGCCAGAATGCTTATGAACTCAGGTCACAAGGTAACCGGTAGCGATGTTCGTGAATCAAATAACATCACAGAGCTTAGAAAACTTGGGGCAGTAATCAACATCGGTCACGATGCAAATAACCTAGGAGACTGTGACACCGTCGTTGTTACCTCAGCGCTCTGGCCAACTAATCCTGAATATGTTTTAGCTCAGGAACTAAAGCTCCCAATCCTGCACAGATCTCAAGCCTTGAAGTATTTGACTGAGGGTAAGAAGCTGATTTCAGTTGCCGGTGCTCACGGTAAGACTACGAGCACGGGAATGGTTGTGACAGGTCTTAGAGCTTTAGGTGAAGACCCAAGTTTCGTAAATGGAGGAGTAATTGCTGCTTACGGCTCCTCTGCCGAGAGCGGAAGTTCAGAGCTGTTTGTGATTGAAGCAGATGAGTCTGATGGTTCATTCCTCCACTACAGGACCGCAGTTGCACTGATTACCAACGTCGATCCTGACCACTTAGATCACTACGGATCTCTAGAGAACTTTGAAGCTGAGTTCGCAAGGTTTGCTAGCTCGGCTACCGACTTTGTTGTTATCAGTTCAGATGACCCAGGTGCTGTTCGGGTCACTTCTTCTATAAAGGACAAGAGAGTTATTCGCTTTGGTTTAGCAAGCGATTCTGAGGTTCGTTTGAGCCATGTTGATGCAACTGGCCCTCAGGTGAGCTTCAGTATTTCTTATGAAGGAAATGACTATTCGGCAACTCTGCAGGTAGCTGGAGAACACAATGCGATTAACGCTGCCGGTGCTTTTGGTGTCTTAGTAGGTCTTGGTTTTGAACCTGAAGCGGTACTTGCTGCTATCGCAACATTTGGTGGCACTGAACGGCGTTTTGAACTGCACGGTGAATTTAGAGGAGTGAAAGTATTTGATGACTTTGCTCATCACCCAACCGAGGTAACGGCAGCCCTTAAAGGTGCCAGAGCAGTAGTTGGTGAAGGTCGTTTGATAACCGTTTTCCAACCCCACCTATACAGTCGAACCAGACTGTTCGCAAAGGAATTTGCTGAAGCACTTTCTGCAAGTGATGAAGTAGTTGTCTTAGATATCTATGCGGCGAGAGAAGATCCAGAACCAGGTGTGACTGGAGCGCTCATAGCTGATGCTTTTAGTGAGCAGAACAGAATGCACTACGTCCCGAACTGGGACGATGTCGCAAAGGTTGCAGCTGAGCTTGCTAAACCCGGTGACTTCATAGTCACGATGGGTTGCGGTGATGTTTATCGTCAGGTGCCCGGAATCTTGAAGGCGTTAGAGAACTAAGAATGCAACGCCCCAAGAATCGTTATTCAACCCCAACAGGTAAAGCACCTGCGAAGCCGGCCAAGGTAAAGAAAGCTAAGAAGGCAGCGGTTCCACTCAAGGCCAAACTCTCCAGAGTCAGTCAGGCTAGAACTACTAAAAGAGAAGTTAGAAGATTTACCAAAGAGAACCCAACTGGTAAATATTTTAAGAGAGCAATTCTCGGCGGTCTTGCGTTTCTGGTTGTTTTAGTTCTAGCGACAACCTTCACCCCGATCCTTGCCATCGACAAGATTGTTGTCTCAGGAGAGTCCCGCGTGTCTGAGAAGCAAATTCTCAAAGTTTTGAAGAAGTATGTTGGGACACCGCTTCCAACAATTAGCGAAGAGTCGGTGGCTAGAGATCTAAAGGGTTTTCCAATCATTGAGAGCATCGCCTTAGTTAGTCGTCCACCTCACACGTTAGAAGTTAAAATAACTGAGCGAACACCAATAGCGATTGTGGTCAGTGGGGGAGTGCAGTATCTCTATGACCCTGCTGGTGTGAAGTTAGGCCCAGCATCAGGTTCAGAGCAATTACCAACAGTTATTGTGACCGGTAACCCTAAAGACTCTGCTACCTATCGACAGGCTATCGATGTCATTCTCGCTCTTCCTCTTCAGCTCTTAGATCGAGTTGCATACATTCAGGCAAAGACCAGAGATAACGTGACTCTGCGACTTAGGGGAGCAGCTGGTCAAACGGTTATTTGGGGTGATTCATCAGATTCAATTTTGAAATCGAAGGTGTTGAAGACACTCTTGCTCAAGACATCAACCAAGGTCAGAGCTACCTACGATGTTTCTTCGCCTTTGACCCCGAGCGTCATCAATTAACTTCTCTTAGACACACCGCCATACTTACGGCATTTTCCCTGGGTTAGCGTTTAGTTTTTTGGCGCTAGAGCATTTGTTTAGATTCTTTAACCTTCAACTGGAGGTTTAAGGTTAGGCAAATCTAGGTAACGCGGAGGAAAAATAATGTCAGACCCAGTGAACTTCTTAGCTGTAATCAAGGTCGTCGGTGTCGGTGGTGCAGGTGGTAACGCTGTCAACCAGATGATCGAGAAGGGATTGCGCGGAGTTGAATTCATCGCAATCAACACCGATGGACAAGACCTACTCAAGTCGGAAGCTCACGTGAAGCTTGAGATCGGTGGCGACAGTACTAAGAGCCTTGGTGCAGGAGCAGATCCTGAAGTTGGCCGTTTGGCTGCTGAAGCCCACGTGGATGAAATTGCTGAAGTCCTTCGCGGTGCTGACATGGTTTTCGTTTCTGCAGGTGAAGGCGGTGGAACTGGAACTGGTGCTGCGCCTGTTGTCGCAAGAATTGCAAAGCAGAGCGGTGCACTTACCGTTGGTGTTGTTAGTCGTCCATTTAACTTTGAAGGTCGTCGCAGAGCAGAGAACGCTCAGGCTGGTATTGATGCACTCCGTGCTGAAGTTGACACCCTGATCATCGTTCCTAACCAAAAACTCATTGACCTAAATGATGAAGAGCTAAGCCTTCCTGATGCTTTCAGCATGGCTGATGATGTTCTCCGTGCTGGTGTTCAAGGTATTTCTGATTTGATTACTGAACCAGGTTTCATCAACCTAGACTTCGCAGACGTTAAGTCTGTTATGCAGGGTGCTGGAACAGCACTGATGGGAATTGGTATTGCTAAGGGTGAAGATCGTGCAATGCGAGCTGCTGAACAGGCAATCAACCACCCGCTACTTGAGAGCAGTATTGACAACGCTCGTGGAGTTCTAATTCAGTTCGCTGCAGCTTCAAACATGAAGCTAAAGGAAGTAAACGACGCAGCGAAACTAATTCAAGAAGTTGTTCACCCAACAGCAAACATCATCTTTGGTACATCAATAGATAACACCCTTGGTGACGAGATGCGTGTGACAGTAATTGGTGCTGGTTTTGACGAAGTTGCACCTCGCCCTGCATATCGAAGCAGCGGTTTCACAGCTCCAAGCTCTGGTCCTATCACGATTGTTGAACCGGTTGCTGAAGTTGTTACAGAGCCTGCAGATGTTCCTTCCTGGTTCGCAGGAAGCACCGCAACCATCTCAGCAGTTCCAACAGCTTCAAGTTATGACGAAGATGAGGACGAGGATCAGGAAGAGCAAGCTCCTCCTGTTTATGCTCAGCCAAAGCCTGCTAACCGTTTTGACGATGGTTTAGACATCCCAGACTTCCTGCAGTAAGAATGAATGATTCGACTCTTGCTCAGCGTTTAGAGGCTGTTAGAGAGCGCATTAATTCAGCTGCCAGCAATTCCGGTAGAAGTGCCAAAGACATCGAACTAATCATTGTTACCAAGAATCACTCCGCCGCTCTTCCAATCGAGTTGTTAGATCTTGGTGAAACCCAATTCGGTGAAAACAAAGATCAGGAAGCCTCACCCAAAGCTAAAGAAGTTGAATTTGTAAGACCAGGACTAGCCACCTGGCACTTTGTGGGGCAGTTGCAATCAAACAAGGTCCGTTCCGTTCTTGAATACGCTTCTTGTATTCATTCGCTCGATAGAGATTCTTTGCTGAAAGAACTAGTCAAGCAACTAGCCAAAGACACGGAGAAGAGAATCCAGGTATTCCTTGAACTAAATCTCACCGATGACCCAAACCGAGGGGGACTAGACCCTAAGGACCTCTCTCGATTTGCTGAGCTAGTCATGGCTCAACCTCAGATTCAACTGTTGGGGGTGATGGGAGTGGTAGGGCTTGATGTTGAACCGGCTGTGGACTTCGAACGAATTGCCAAGGCAAGTGCTGAACTTGTCTCTCTTGATCCTGCCGCTAAGTTCATTTCAGCTGGAATGTCCGGAGACTTTGAAGAAGCACTCGGTTTCGGTGCGACACACTTACGAATAGGTACCGCAATTACTGGAAACCGCTGATTTCCGCCTTAATCTAGCAATAACGGGGTTTCGTTAGAAGGAGACACTATGTCTGGCATTTCACAGTGGGTAAAAGAAGTATTTTCAATGGGCGGTGCTCCTAAGAGCGCTCCGGCAGCTCCAAGAGCTACTGGAAGTAGTTCAGAACGGCCTGCGAGAGCCCCACGGCCTATGCGTCGCGGCAATGATGTTTCAAGCATCGAGACTGTTACCCCTGCAAACTTTGCTGAAGCCGGTTTGATCGCAGACGTGCTTCGTGACGGCATTCCAGTTGTTGTTAACGTACAGAACCTAAACGACACTGATACCCGCCGACTAGTTGACTTCATGGCTGGTTTAAAGGCTGGTCTGCAGGCCACGTCAAAGCGCGTTGCTGAAGAGGTTTACCTACTTGCACCATACGGTGTCGATGTTGACGGTGACTCTGATGACGTTCTCGAGGCTGAGGGCGACAAGCTAATCATCAGACCATAAGGTTCTGATGTCACTTCTTATACAGGGCCTACTTTGGTTCATTGAGATTTTTCGCTTAGTCCTTTTTGTTCGAATCATCATTGATTTGATTCGAACCATGAACCCTAACTTCAGACCCAAGGGAATATTCCTAGTCTTAATTGAGATCTGTTACACCCTCACTGACTGGGTGATTAGGCCACTATCAAGGCTTATCAAGCCGGTCAGAATTGGCGGCGGCTATCTAGACCTGTCTATTCTGGCTATATTTGTCTTGCTCTACCTGGCTGAACGCTTGTTAGCAAGCCTGCTTTAGCCAAAGACTTAGGGTAACCTTGGTGTTTGACCGTTGTTTTGTATTAGAGAAGTAAGGAGAAGGCGATGCCATTGACTCCAGAAGATGTAGTAAATAAGCGTTTTCAACCAACCAAATTCCGTGAGGGATATGATCAGGATGAAGTCGATGACTTTCTTGATGAAATCGTTTTGGAAATGCGTCGCATCAACCAAGAGAACGAAGACCTACGTCAGCGTCTGCTAGCAGCAGATGGTCGTATTGCTGAACTGCAGCGAAGCGGAGCTTCACTAGTCCAGCAGGTAAACACTGCTGAAGCTTCAATTCCAGCAAGCACAACTCCTAACTCTGAATTCCCTCAGGCAGCTCCTGACCTAACCGGATTTGAATCAAATAACACCAACAACTTGCTTCAACTTGCTAGAAAACTTCACGAAGAGCACGTTCGAGAAGGTCTTGAGAAGCGTGATGCTTTGATTGCTGAAGGTCACGCAACAGCTTCGAGAATTGTTCGCGAGGCTGAAGCTCAGCACAAAGCAGACCTTAACAGACTTGAGCAAGAGAAGGCTTTGGCTGAGAACGATGTTCAGACTCTTCGTAACTTTGAGAAGGACTACCGCGCCAAGCTCAAGTCATACATTGAATCTCAACTGAACGATCTCGAAGCTGCTTCAGGCAATACTCAGAGGCCAGCTACCGGTCCAACGGCTATCGCTAACACTTTCCAGATCTGATCTAGGTGAATACAACTAGCAAAAAGAGTGCAACAGGGAAGACACTGTTGTTTTTAGGCATTGCCAGCGCTGTTGTCCTTATCGATCAACTTACTAAGGTCTTAGCCATCCAAAATCTTGCACCATTCGAATCCGTTCCATTTATCTTTGACTTGGTCAGATTCACTTTGGTATTCAATGACAGCGCTGCTTTTTCACTAGGTGGCTCAGAAACCTGGGTCTTCACCATCTTGTCTAGCCTTGCAACTTTGTTATTACTCTGGTTTGTCCCTAGATTCAGAACCACCGGTTGGATCGTTTTAGGTGGCTTTGCGCTGGGTGGGGTTGCTGGCAACCTTGTCGACCGTCTGTTTAGAGAACCAGGTTTTGCTAACGGTCACGTAGTTGATTTCATTCAGCTGCCTTTCAACTTTCCGATTTTCAACATCGCAGATACAGCAATAACAATCTCAGCCCTAATCATCGCTATTCGAGTCATGCGTGGTGAGAAGCTAGGCGGCACAAGTGACTGAGGAACGCCTGATTCAGGTTCCTGAAGGTATTGCTGGGACTAGAGCTGACGCAGGTATTGCAAGGCTCTTGGGGATGAGTAGAAGTGCAGTGGCTGACCTCATTGAGGCAGGGCTTGTTCAACAAAATTCTCACGTGCTATCCAAATCAGATTCTCTTGTTCAGGATGCTTGGTTGAACATCACACTCCCTGCTCCTAAGGCACCGCTTGCACTAGTTGCAGAGTTGGTTCCAGATCTCAAAGTTGTCTATCAGGATGAAGACATCGTTGTTGTCGATAAGCCTGCTGGTGTTGCTGCTCATCCATCTGTTGGTTGGGATGGTCCAAGTGTTGGTGGAGCATTACTTGCCATGGGCATCGAAATGTCCACCAGTGGTGTTGCAGAGCGCCAAGGAATAGTTAGTCGACTAGATGTTGGTACCAGCGGTCTGATGGTCCTTACTAAGACCGAGATTGCATACAGCCGCATGAAACAGGCGTTCCGCGATCGGTTAGTTGATAAGACTTACCACGCTCTAGTTCAAGGTCATCCAGATCCAAGTTCTGGAACTATTGATGCACCGATTGCCAGACACCCTAAGCACGAATATAAGTTCACTGTTGCTCAGGATGGCAAACCATCAGTTACTCACTACAAAACCCTGGAGGCTTTTGTTGCAGCAAGCCTTCTAGAGGTTCAGCTAGAGACTGGTCGAACACATCAGATTCGAGTTCACTTCTCATCCTTCAAGCATCCACTAGTGGGAGATACCCTCTACGGTTGCGATCCAAAATTGGCTGCCAAACTCGGTATGGAAAGACAGTGGCTGCACGCCATGAAGCTTGGCTTTATTCACCCAACCAAGGGGGAGTATGTTCTCTTCGAGAGTAGTTACCCTAAAGATTTAGAAGAGTCACTCGCGTTACTGCGCTAAGCAAGCGGAGTGGCAAAATTAGTTGACGTAGGGTCAAGTTAGGCTAAATGCCCTAGTCCAAAAATGAGGTTTAGAACTAATGTCCAATAGCAGCGATAACTTTGTGCACCTTCACGTGCACACTGAGTATTCCATGCTTGACGGTGCAGCCAAGGTAGACAAACTTCTCGATAAAGCAGTTGATTTCGGAATGCCGGCAATTGCTATCACCGACCACGGCAATAACTTTGGAGCCTTTGATTTCTGGGAGCAGGCAACCAAAAAAGGCATTAAGCCAATCATCGGTATCGAAGCCTACTTAGCTCCTGGATCAAGACTTGATAAGTCCAGAACATACTGGGCTGACGGTGGTGAAGACGACTTAGCTAAAGGTGCATACTCGCACCTAACCATGCTCTCAACTGATAACGAGAGCATGATGAACCTCTTCAAACTAAGTTCATACGCTTGGCTCGAGGGTTATTATTTCCAACCTCGAATGGATAGAGAACTACTCTCCAAATATGCCAAGGGAATCATCGCTACCTCTGGTTGTGCAAGTGGTGAAGTTCAAACCAGATTACGTTTGGGCCAATACAAAGAAGCTCTTGAAACTGCTGCTGAATTTAGAGACATCTTTGGTAAAGAGAACTACTACATCGAGATCATGGATCACGGTGCATCTGTTGAAAGACGAAGCTTCAGTGACCTCATCAAACTCTCTAAAGACCTAGGTATTCCACTGGTTGCAACCAATGACCTTCACTACACCGAAGCAGGTCACGCAGATGCACAGGAAGCCCTACTCTGTGTTCAGACCGGAACCAAGCTAACCGATGAAAAGAGATTCAAGTTTGACGGTGAGGGTTATTACCTAAAGAGCGCTAAGGCTATGCGTGAGCTTTTCGCAGAGTTCCCTGAAGCCTGCGATAACACCCTGTTGATTGCTGAACGATCAGATATCAAATTTGCTAAACGAAACCTAATGCCAAGATTCCAAGTTCCTGAGGGTCACACCGAAGCATCCTGGTTTGAAGCTGAAGTTATGCGCGGCATGCACGAACGTTTTGGTAAAGACATCGAGAAGCTTTATCTAGAACGTATTGCTTTTGAGATTGAAGTAATCAAGAACATGAACTTCCCAGGTTATTTCCTAGTGGTTGCAGACTTTATTGCTTGGGCTAGAAATCAAGGAATTCGAGTAGGTCCCGGTCGTGGTTCTGCAGCAGGTTCACTCGTTTCCTTTGCACTTGGTATAACAGCTCTAGATCCAATCAAATACGGCTTGCTCTTTGAGCGTTTCCTAAACCCAGGACGTGTCAGCCTTCCAGATATCGATGTTGACTTTGATGATCGTCGTCGAGGTGAAGTGATTAGGTATGTGACTCAGAAATATGGTGATGACCGAGTTGCTCAGATTATTACCTATGGAACTATCAAGGCTAAGCAGAGCTTAAAAGATGCCGCTCGTGTTCTTGGAATGGATTACTCGGTTGGTGAAAAACTAACTAAGGCAATGCCACGCATGGTCCTTGGAAAGGACATGACTCTCAGCGAGATGGTTGAAGATCCAAATAGCCGTCCGGTAGTTGAATACTCAGCAGATGATTCATCTGATGATGAGTTTGACGAAGAGACTCCAGAGTTTGAACCGGTTGCTATTGAACCAGCGGCTTTGGATCTCAAGAGTCGCTACAAAGAAGCTGCTGAGTTTAGAAAGATTCTTGAAGAAGATCCTGATGCTAGAAAGGCGTTTGAACTTGCTAGGGGACTGGAGGGTCTAAAGCGTCAAACAAGTGTGCACGCTGCCGGTGTAATCATGTCAGCGGAACCCCTGCTGGATGTTATTCCTGTTATCCGTCGTGATGATGATGGCGCAATCATTACTGCCTTTGCTCAGCACCCTTGTGAAGAACTAGGGCTTGTGAAGATGGACTTCCTAGGACTTAGAAATCTGACTGTGCTCGATAGCGCTATAGAGAATGCTTTATCCAACCGAGGCGTCACTGTTGTTTTAGAAGACCTAGATCTTGACGGTGATGAGAACACCTACGAGATGCTTTCAAGAGGTGACACACTCGGTGTCTTCCAGCTCGATGGTGGTCAAATGCGATCACTGCTTCGACTGCTGAAGCCAACTAAGTTTGAGCACATCTCGGCTGCTATTGCGTTGTATCGTCCAGGACCGATGGGTATGGGCTCACACACTTCTTACGCACAGCGTAAGAACGGTAAAGAGCAGAACATTCCTATTCA
>Ga0214917_10002467_pt1 | contig 22450 bp, 19 predicted proteins | sample LL_1208_BB_MetaG_FD_177983 | JGI IMG/M metagenome (GOLD analysis project Ga0214917, IMG submission 177983) | Freshwater microbial communities from Lake Lanier, Atlanta, Georgia, United States - LL_1208_BB | ecosystem: Environmental > Aquatic > Freshwater > Lake | place: USA: Georgia | collected...
CCAGGCGAATTCGGCGTAGTTGTTGTCCAGTCGGGTGTGGCGGTCGTAGGCAAACCCCGTCACCAGCAAGGCCTGACCCACCTCGGCGCACTGCGTGACCCGCAGGTGGCTGTCGTTGCACCAGGCCCCCAGACCCGGCGCCGACCAATACAGCTCCTGCAGCACGGGCACCGCCAGGGCCCCCAGCAGGGGCACACCGGCCACCGTGAGCCCAACGGAGGTGCCGAACAGCGGATAGCCGTGGGCGTAGTTGGTGGTGCCATCGAGGGGGTCGACACACCACTCCAGGGTTGAGCCGCGGCCTTCGCGCCGGCCCCCCTCTTCGGCCAACACCCCCAGCTCCGGCGTCTCCCGTTCGAGCACCGCCAGCACCGCCCGCTCCGCCGCCACATCGGCTTCGGTCACCAGGTCGCCGGCGCGGCCCTTCTCCCGGATCCGCTCCAGTTGACCGAAGTGCAGCCGCAATTGCTCGGCGCCCGCCTCCGCTGCACGGCGGGCCACGGCGGCAAGGGCCTCAAGCCGCCCCGCTGGCAGGGCCGCCGCCGCCAGTGCCGACGCGGTGAGGCAGGCGGGGGCTGGGCTGCTCATTCGTCGTCCAGCGGCAGGCCGGCCCGCACCTGTCCCCGGCCGAAGTGGCGGCCGAATTGCAGCTCATACACCTCGTCTTCGTCCTGGGTTTCCACCTCCAGGGGGCCGGTGGCGCGGGCCACGCACAGCAGGCCGTAGCCCCGGGAGCGCACCTCGCGGGAGAGGCCGAGGGCTTCACGCTGGTCGATCGTGCCGTTGAGCACCCGCACGGCACAGGCGGTGCAGCAGCCGTTGCGGCAACTGAACGGCAGGGGCTGCCCCTGCTGCTCAAAACTGCGCAGGATGTAGTCGCCCTCCGGCACCTCGAGGGCAATGGTGCGGTTCTGCTGCCGCCAGTGGACCGTGATCGGATGGGTGCGCATGCCGGCGACCGGAGGCGGAAGAGGTGACTGCTACATTCTCAACGTTGCCCCGCTCCGCTGCGCATTCCGCAGCGATTTGCCCCTCGCGGAGAGGTGGCCGAGTGGTCGAAGGCGCAGCACTGGAAATGCTGTATAGGGGCAACTCTATCGAGGGTTCGAATCCCTCCCTCTCCGTTGATCAGCCGCCCCTGGGGCGGCTTTTTCATGGCGATGTTGCGGCCCGTTGATGTTGATCAACGGCTCCGATCCATCGGCCGTTGCAGACAGTGAATCAACGGCTGATGGCCCTCGCCTCCGGGGTGCGGTGGCCATCGAGCCGGGCTGGTTTGGCCCGGGGCCGGTAGCGTTGGGGCTCTCCAATCCAGCCCCCGGGGGAACGGACAGGCACTTGGCACGGATCGTTGGCATCGACCTTGGCACCACCAATTCGGTGGTGGCGGTGTTGGAGGGTGGACGCCCCCAGGTGATCGCCAGCGCCGAGGGCAGCCGCACCACCCCCTCGGTGGTGGGATTCAGCAAGGACCAGGAGCTGCTGGTGGGGCAGCTGGCCCGCCGCCAACTGGTGCTCAACCCCCGCAACACCTTCGCCAACCTCAAGCGGTTCGTCGGCCGTCAGTGGGACGAACTCGAGGACAGCAGCCTGTCGGTGCCCTACACGGTGCGGGCCAACGACCAGGGCAACGTGCGCGTGGTTTGCCCCGCCACCGAGCGGGAGTACGCGCCTGAGGAGTTGGTGGCGTCGATCCTGCGCAAGTTGGTGGACGACGCCGGCACCTACCTGGGGGAACCGGTGGAGGCGGCGGTGATCACCGTGCCCGCTTACTTCAACGACGCCCAGCGCCAGGCCACCCGCGATGCCGGCCGCCTCGCGGGCCTCACGGTGGAGCGCATCCTCAACGAGCCCACGGCAGCGGCCCTGGCCTACGGCTTCGACCGCAGCACCGTCAAGCGGGTGCTGGTGTTCGACCTGGGGGGCGGCACCTTTGACGTGTCGGTGTTGCGCATCGCCCAGGGGGTGTTTGACGTCAAGGCCACCAGCGGCGACACCCAACTGGGGGGCAACGACTGGGATCGGCGGATCGTGGATTGGCTGGCGGATCGCTTTCAGGCGGAGCACAGCGTTGATCTGCGCCGCGACCGGCAGGCCCTGCAGCGGCTCACGGAGGCGGCTGAAAAGGCCAAGATCGAGCTGAGCGGCGTGCAGAGCACCCCCATCTCGTTGCCGTTCATTGCCACCGGCCCCGACGGCCCGCTGCACATCGAAACCACGCTGGAGCGCAGCGTGTTTGAAGGGCTGTGCCCCGACCTGCTGGATCGCCTGTTGCGGCCGGTGCAGCGGGCCCTGCGCGATTCCGGGCTGGCGGCGGAGGACATCGACGACGTGGTGCTGGTGGGGGGATCCACCCGCATGCCGATGGTGCAGCAAATGGTGCGCACCTTGGTGCCCCTGGAGCCCTGCCAGTCGGTGAACCCCGACGAGGTGGTGGCGATCGGGGCCGCCGTGCAGGCCGGGATCCTCACGGGTGAGTTGCGCGATCTGATGCTCAACGACGTGACGCCGTTGTCGTTGGGGCTGGAGACCATCGGCGGCGTCATGAAAGTGCTGATCCCGCGCAACACGCCGATCCCCGTGCGCAAAAGCGATGTGTTCAGCACCTCGGAGCCCAACCAGAGCTCCGTGGAGGTGCATGTGTTGCAGGGGGAGCGGCAGATGGCCGAGGGCAACAAAAGCCTCGGACGCTTCCGGCTCTCCGGCATCCCCCCGGCCCCCCGCGGGGTGCCCCAGGTGCAGGTGTCGTTCGACATTGACGCCAACGGCCTGTTGCAGGTGTCCGCCACCGACCGCACCACCGGCCGTCAGCAGAGCGTCAGCATCCAAGGCGGCTCCAACCTCAGCGAAGGGGAGATCAAGCAGCTGATCGAGGAGGCGGAGCGCAAGGCCTCGGAGGACCGCCGCCGCAAGGCGGAGATCGACCGTCGCAACCGGGCGCTCACATTGGTGGCCCAGGCGGAGCGCCGCCTGCGGGATGCCGCCCTGGAGTTGGGGCCCTACGGCGCTGAACGCCAGCAGCGGGCTGTGGAGGTGGCCATGCGCGATGTGCAGGAGCAACTCAACGCCGACGACCTCACGGATCTCGACCTTTCGGTGAGCCAGCTGCAGGAGGCCCTCTATGGCCTCAACCGGCGGCTGGCCAAGGAGCGCAGCCAGGACAGCAATCCGCTGCAGGGCCTCAAAAACACCCTCGGGTCCCTCAAGGATGAGTTGTTTGCCGACGACGATTGGGATGACTGGGACCGCGGCCGCAGCCGTGATCCGTGGGCCGACAGCAGTTGGGGCGCCAGTGCCCGCTCGGGGTTGGGCTTCAACGGCGGATCCGGTGCGAGCAATGGCTACCCAAGCCGCTACGACCGTGATCGCTATGACCAAGACCGCTACGACCAAGGCCGCTACGACCAAGGCCGCTATGACCAAGCCCGCTACGACGACCGTGACCGCGACCCGGTGACCCCGCGGCGCACCTCACGGCAGGACCCCTTTGATGGGGATCCCTGGGCTGAGGACTGAGCGCCGTGGCCGCAGCCCCGGCTCAGGGAGCCCCCGTCAACCACTGGGCCGTGCTGGGCCTGGAGCCCGGTGCCGATGCCGTGAGCCTCAAGCGCGCCTTCCGGCAGCAGGCCCGCCGTTGGCATCCCGACCTGAACGGCAACGACCCCCACGCCGAGGAGCAATTCAAGGCGGTCAATGAGGCCTATGCGGTGCTCAGCGACCCCCAGCGCCGCCAGCAGTGGGAGCAGGCCATCGATCCCGCCGATGCCGCCGCCGCGGGGCTCGACCCCTTCGCCCGTGGCTTCCCCGACTTCGACGACTACCTCGACACGCTGTTTGGACGCCCCAGACGCCGCCAGCGCAACCCCATGCCGTGGCGCGATGCCCAAGGCACCGTCCTGGATGCCGACAACGGGTCCGAGGCTGATCTGGATGCTCAGCCCGAGCCGGAACCCCCGCGGGGCCGCGGAGATGTGACGCCATCCCCATCCCCACCGCCCCCGGTGAGCCTCACCGCAGACCTGGAATCGGTGGTGGAGCTCACCCCGGACCAGGCCCTGCACGGCGAGCGGGTGGAGCTGGATCTGCCGGATGGCTCCTGCGTGGAGGTGTGGACCCCGGCGTTGGCGGGCGATGGTTGGCGTCTGCGACTGGCCGGCGTGGCCCCCGGCGGCGGCGACCATTTTCTGCAGTTGCGGGTGCGCACCCCGGAGGGGCTGCGCATCGATGGGCTGCGGGTGCTGTACCGCTTGGAGATCCCACCGGCGGATGGCGCCCTGGGGTGCATGGTGGTGGTGCCCACCCTGGAGGGCCCGGTGCAACTGCGTGTGCCGCCGGGGTCCTCCAGTGGCCGCCTGTTGCGGCTCCGGGGCCGGGGCCTCAGCCGCGGGCAGGAGCGGGGCGATCAATTGGTGGAGATCCGCTTGGTGGTGCCCCAGGACCTCACGGAGGCGGAGCTGGCGCTCTACCGCCGCCTGCAGGAACTGGCCACCCAGTGGGACGGCGGCTGAGCCAGGCGCCAACCGCGTGATCAATGAGACACTGAGGGCCGCCCCCCTGCGCACCGATGTCGGTCCACGTCCTGCTGTTTGACGCCGGCAGCGAGAACGAGGGCATCCATTCCCTCGAACTCAATGGCACCACGGTGGTGCTGCTGTTTGAGGACCGCGACGACGCCGAGCGTTATGCCGGCCTGCTGGAGGCCCAGGACTTCCCCGCTCCCACCGTGGAGGCCCTCGACCGCGCCGAAATGGAAGCGTTCTGTGGCAATGCCGGCTACGAAGCTCGCCTCGTGCCGGCGGGGTTCCTGCCGCAGACCGCCGAGGAGCGCCTGCTGATTGCCCCCCCGGAGCGCAACATGGACGTGACCTCCTGGCGCGACCAGGAGGAGCCCGCAGCGGCCATGGCCGAGCCGGACACCGCGGGAGGTGGCAATGCCGAGCTCGAGGCGTTCCGCCGCCGGCTCGAGGGGCTGCTGTGAGCGGAACCCCATTCGACGAGGTGCAGCGCGGACACCTGCTCACCGAGCAGCCCCATCCCCGCAGCACCGATCTCGATGCCCTCAGCACCGCTGCGCTGGTGGAGCTCTTTTGCGACGAGGACCGCCGCCCCCAGGAGGCCGTGGCCGCGGCGGCACCGGCCCTGGCCCAGGCCATCGATGCCATCACCGCGCGCCTGGCCCGCGGCGGTCGGCTGTTCTACCTGGGGGCGGGGACATCCGGTCGCCTGGGGGTGCTGGATGCGGCGGAATGTCCGCCCACCTTCTGCAGCCCACCTGAGTTGGTGCAGGGGGTGCTGGCCGGCGGTGCCGCGGCCCTGCTGCGCAGCTCCGAGGGCCTGGAGGACCTGCGCGATGCCGGGCGCGACGACCTGGTGGCCCGCGGACTCCAGCCGGGCGATGCCCTGGTGGGCATCGCCGCCGGCGGTACCACCCCCTACGTGCACGGTGGACTGGCCCACGCCCAACAGATTGGTGCCCTCGCCATTGCCATGGCCTGCGTGCCTCAGGACCAGGTGACGATGCCCTGCGACATCGACATCCGGCTGCTGACGGGCCCGGAGTTGCTGGCGGGCTCCACACGGTTAAAGGCCGGCACCGCCACCAAGATGGCCCTCAACATCCTCAGCACCGGCGTGATGGTGCGGCTGGGGAAGGTCTACGGCAACCGCATGGTGGACGTGGCGGTGACCAACAGCAAACTCGAGGACCGGGCCCTGCGCATGCTCCAGGACCTCGGTGGCATCCCACGCCCGCAGGGGCGTCAGTGGCTGCAGCGCAGCGGCGGCTCGGTGAAGGTGGCGTTGTTGATGGCCGCCTCTGGCCTCAGCTTCGAACGGGCCCAGGCGCTCCTGCACCGCTGCCAGGGGCAGTTGCGCCAGGCCCTGGCGGAGGCGCCTCAGCCGCCGAACGGCCCCCAGTAGGGCTGGGTCAGCAGGTCGAGCCGGCGGCGGGTTTCCGCGGGCACGTGCTCCTGTGGGGTCATCAGCGCATCCCGCAGGGCGCCGTGGGCGCTGCTGGTGGGCCGCAGGGCCGCCACCCGCTCGGCGGTGATGCGCACGATTTGGGTGGCCAGGGCCGCGTTGGCCCGCAGGTTGGCGATCACCATGTCGACCGTGACGCTGTCGTGGCCCTCAAACCAGCAGTCGTAATCGGTGGCCATGGCGAGGGTGGCGTAGGCGATCTCCGCCTCCCGGGCCAGCCGCGCCTCGGTGTGGTTGGTCATCCCGATCACGGAGCAGCCCCAGGAGCGGTAGAGCTGCGATTCCGCCCGGGTGGAGAAGGCGGGACCCTCCATGCACAGGTAGGTGCCCCCCCGATGCAGGGTGCGATCGGCGGGCATCAGGCTGTCCGCCACATCCGCCAGCATGCGGCTGAGGGCCGGGCAGAACGGATCGGCGAAGGTCACGTGGGCCACCGCCCCCTGGCCGAAGAAGCTCAGGGGCCGCTGGTGGGTGCGGTCGATGAATTGATCGGGCACCACCATGTCCAGGGGGCGCACCGCCTCCTGCAGCGATCCCACCGCCGAGGGCGAGAGGATCCAGCGCACCCCCAGGGATCGCATCGCCCAGATGTTGGCGCGGTAGGGCACCTCCGTGGGCAACAGGGTGTGGTGACGGCCATGGCGCGCCAAAAACACCACCTCCATGCCCCCCAGACGTCCCAGCCGCAGGCTGTCGGAGGGGGCGCCAAAGGGGGTGTCAACGGTGAGCTCCTGGATCTCCTCCAGGCCTTCCATCGCATACAGGCCGCTCCCCCCCAGCACCCCAAGCCGCGCCTGGCTGAGATCGGTGCTGCTGGGGCCGGTCATGGCGATCAAGCTGATTCAACCCTTCTACCGGAGCGCCCATACTGATCCGGTGTGCTCTTGATGCCCCCGTGACCAAAGCCCTGATGGAGACCGACGCCGGCACCATCGAACTGGAGCTGTTCGACGCCGACGCCCCCAACACCGTGGCCAATTTTGTGAAGCTGGCCAACGAGGGCTTCTACGACGGTCTGGCGTTCCACCGTGTGATCCCCGGCTTCATGGCCCAGGGCGGCTGTCCCAACAGCCGTGAGGGCGCACGCGGCATGGCGGGCACCGGCGGCCCCGGTTACCAGATCGACTGCGAAATCAACGGCCAGAAGCATCAGGCCGGCACCCTGGCCATGGCCCACGCCGGCCGCAACACCGGCGGCTCGCAGTTCTACATCTGCCACGAAGCTCAGCCCCACCTCGATGGGGTGCACACCGTGTTTGGCCTCACCGGCAACATGGATGTGGTGCTGGCCCTCAAGAACGGCAGCCGCATCAACAAGGTGAGCATCCAGGCCTGACGGGCTTGCTGCCCTGATCAGCACCAGCGCATCAGCGTGCCCGCATCCACCCGCAGCTGCGGGCTCGCCGCCTGCAGCTCCACCAGCGGGCGGCGCTGGGCCTCCAGCGTGCTGCTGGGGTGGGCGCTGCGCTGGCTGTCGGGTGCCAACAACAGGCTGACGCTCTGGGTCGACGACCAGGCCGCCATGCGTTGCAGCCCCTCCGCCAGGAGCGCCGCGTTGCCCCCCTCCACCAGCACCGCCAGCTGCGGCTGATCCAGCAGCGCCAGCACCCGGGCGTGCTCCTCCCGCTCGAGCACCACCCCGTGTTGCTCCGCCCACTGGCGCAGGTCCTGCAGCCGCTCGGCCACCAACGTTCCGGTGGTGTCGCCGCCCACGGCGGTGCCGCCGCCGTTGCTGCCCATGGTCCAGGCCAGCACGGCCGCGGGCCCCTCCTGGCCGCCGGGATCCATCAGGTGCCCCAATTTGGTGCGCTTGGTCTGCAGGTAGGCGGCGTTGTGCTGGCTGGCGTCCATCACCAGCGGCACCCGATCCTCCACCTGCAGGCCATAGCCACCGAGGCCGGCGATCTTGCGGGGGTTGTTGGTGATCAGGCGCAGCCGGTGGATCCCCAGGTCGCTAAGGATCTGCGCGCCAACGCCGTAGTTGCGCAGGTCGGCGGGGAACCCCAAGCGTTCGTTGGCCTCCACGGTGTCCAGTCCGCCGTCCTGCAGCGAGTAGGCCCGCAGTTTGTTGATCAGGCCGATGCCGCGCCCCTCCTGACGGAGATACACCACCACCCCTTCGCCGGCGGCTTCGATCATTCGCAGGGCCGCCTCCAGCTGCGGCCGGCAATCACATCGCAGGGAGCCGAAGGCGTCGCCGGTGAGGCATTCGCTGTGCACCCGCACCAGCACCGGATGGTCGGCCTGCTCCGGTTGCCCCTTCACGATGGCCACGTGCTCGCTGCCGTCGAGTTCGTTGCGGTAGCCGATGGCGCGGAACTGGCCGAAGGCGCTGGGCAGATCCGCCACCGCCTGCCGCCGCACGAACCGCTCGGTGTCGAGGCGGTAGCGGATCAGGTCGGCGATGTTGATCAGGCGCAACTGGTGCCGCCGGGCGTACTCCACCAGTTGGGGCAGGCGGGCCATGGAGCCGTCGCCGTTCTGGATTTCACAGATCACCCCGGCGGGATAGAGCCCCGCCAGCCGGGAGAGATCCACGGCCGCTTCGGTGTGGCCGGCCCGTTTGAGCACCCCCCCCTGCTTCGCCCGCAGCGGAAAGATGTGGCCCGGCCGCCGCAGGTCCGCCGGACGGCTTTGGGGGTGGATGGCCACCTGGATGGTGCGGGCGCGATCGTCGGCGGAAATGCCCGTGCTCACGCCGTGTTCCGGCCCGGCATCCACGCTCACCGTGAAGGCGGTCTGGTTGCTGTCGGTGTTGCGGTCGACCATCAGCGGCAGGTCGAGCGCATCCAGCCGTTCCCCCTCCATCGCCAGGCAGATCAGCCCCCGCGCTTCGGTGGCCATGAAATTGATCTGCTCCGGCGTGGCGAACTGCGCCGCGCAGATCAGATCGCCTTCGTTTTCTCGGTTTTCGTCGTCCACCACCACCACCATCTCGCCATTGCGGATCGCGGCCAGGCCGTCGGCGATGCTGTCGAACTGCAGGGCTGGCTGGGTCAGGGGGGGAGGAGCACGGGGCCCCGGGTGCTGTCACTTTTATAAAGCCCGGTACGATCTGGCGTTGCGGGAGTCCAGCCATGGCCAGCCATCGGGTTGCGGTGATCGGCGCCTCCGGGTATGGCGGCCTGCAGACCCTGCGCCTGCTGCAGGGGCACCCGGCCCTGGAGGTGACCTTCCTCGGCGGCGAGCGCAGCAGCGGCAAGCGCTGGAGTGAACTGACCCCCTTCCTGCCCCTGCCGGGCGACCCGGTGGTGCAGGCCCCCGAGCCCGACGCCATCGCCGCCAGCGCCGACCTGGCGGTGTTGAGCCTGCCCAACGGCTTGGCCTCCCAATTGGTCCCCCCCCTGCTGGAGCGGGGCGTCAAGGTGGTGGACCTCTCCGCCGACTACCGCTACAGCGCCCTGACCCAGTGGAAGGAGGTCTACGGCACCGAGGCCAGCCGCTTCCCCCGCAGCGATGACCACCTCTGCGCTGAGGCGGTGTATGGCCTGGTGGAGTGGGAGCAGGAGCGCATCGCCGCCGCCCGGCTGGTGGCCGCCCCTGGCTGCTTCCCCACCGCCAGCCTGCTGGCCCTCACCCCCCTGCTCAAGCAGGGTCTGATTGAAACCACGGGCATCGTCATTGACGCCAAGACCGGCACCAGCGGCGGCGGCCGTGCCGCCAAGGAGCACCTGCTGCTGGCGGAGGCTTCCGAGGGCGTGGCCCCCTACGGCGTGGTGGGCCACCGCCACACCAGTGAAATCGAGCAGCTGTGCAGCCGCGCGGCCGGCTCCAGCATTCAGCTGCAGTTCACCCCCCACCTGATCCCGATGGTGCGGGGGCTGCTGGCCACCGTCTACGGCCGCCTGCGCGACCCCGGCCTCACCGCCGAGGACATCACCACGGTGTTGGGGGCCGCCTACCGCCATGCCGCCGGCGTCGAGGTGCTGCCCGTGGGCACCTACCCCTCCACCAAATGGGTTCGCCAGACCAACCGGGCCCTGTTGTCGGTGCAGGTGGACGGGCGCACGGGCCAGCTGATCGTGCTCAGCGCCATCGACAACATGGTCAAGGGTCAGGCTGGCCAGGGGGTGCAGTGCCTCAACCTGATGGTGGGCCTGCCGGCGGACACCGGCCTGCCGCTGCTGCCCTTCTACCCCTGAGCGCTCAGGCCTGAGCGGACCCCAGCAGACCCGACCGTTGGGCCGCCAGCAGCACCGCCAGCGGCAGGATCCGGTGCTCCTGGCGGTGGATGCGCGCCGCCAGGCTCTCGATGGTGTCCCCGCTGGCGATGGGCACCGCCGCCTGCACCAGGATCGGCCCGCTGTCCACCTCCAGGTGCACCAGGTGGGCGCTGCAGCCGGTGAGGGTGACACCCGCCGCCAGGGCTTGCTCCACGGCCCGGGCGCCGCGGAAGCTGGGCAGCAGGGAGGGGTGGATGTTCACCAGCCGGTCGGGAAATGCCGCGATCAGTTCGGCGGTCACGATCCGCATCCAGCCCGCCATCACCACCAGGTCCACCGCTGCCCCCTGGAGGCTGTCCACCAGGGCCCGGTCCAGGGCTTCGCGGCTGCCGTAACGGCGGTGGTCGTGCAGGGTGCAGGGCACGTTGAGCCGTGCGGCCCGTTGCTCGGCGCCGCAGCCGGGGTTGTTCACCACCAGCAGGGCCACCTCCGCCGGCAGGGCATCGGCCCGGCAGGCCTCCACCAGCGCCTCAAAGTTGCTGCCCGATCCCGAGGCCAGCACCCCCAACCGCAGCGGGCGCAGCGGCGCCGGGGGCTGTGACGGTGGCAACGGCCACTGGACGGCCCTATCGAGCTCGCTAGGGTCTGAAAAAGCGGGCGTCGGGCCATGTCCCATCTCTCCATCATGCCAACGGTTTTGCGCGACGAAACCCTGTTGGAAGCTGCGCTGCGGGAACTCAGGCTGCCGGTGCTGCACGGGGGATCCCTGCCGGGCTTCGCCGGTGAGGCGGAGCCGGTGCTGCTGCAGACCGAACTGGCCGGTGGACTGCGGATCGGCTGGCGGCGCCAGGGCGATGGATCCCTGGCCCTGGTGGGCGACCTGCAACGCCTCGGTCGCACCCAGTCGCCCCAGCAGCTGATTGGGCGCATCACCCGCTGCTACGCCACCCTGCAGGCCCTTCGCTGTGCCGCTGAGCCTTGGGCCACTGGCGACCATCAGGTGTCGGTTCAGGTGTCGGTTCAGGTGTCGGTTCAAGGGCCGGCCTGAGCGGCGGTGGTTTCGATCCAGCTCGATTGCCGTGACCCCCATCGCCATCTGGTGGGGGTTCGGCTCACCGTTAGCCCCCAGCGCCGTTCCCTGCGTCTGCAACTGCCCTGCTGGACCCCCGGCTCCTATTTGATTCGCGATTACGTCCGTCATCTGGAGGGTCTGGTGGCCACCCAGGGCGAGTCCCCATTGGCCCTGCGGCGTCTCACCCCCTCCAGTTGGCAACTCCCCTGTGACCCCGACGCCGGGCCGGTGACCCTCACCTACCGGGTGATGGCCACGGAGTTGTCGGTGCGCACCTGCCACATCGACCACCAGCACGCCTTTTTGGCCCTGGCGGCCGTGGTGCTGGAGGTGGAGGGCGAGCGTTGGTCGCCCCATCGGCTGACGCTGCTGTTGCCGGAGGGTTGGACGGGCTTTGTCCCCCTGCCCGCCGACCCCGGCGGTGGCTGGCTGGCCACCAGCTTTGATCAGTTGGTGGACAGCCCGGTGGAGGCCGGGCCGCACCGGGCGCTGAGCTTCGATGTGGCCGGTGTGCCCCACCGTTGGATCACCTGGGGGGCCTGTGCGGGCGGTGAAGGCTGGTTGATGCAGCGCTTTCCCTCGCTGCTCGATGACGTGCAGCGGGTGTGCTTGCGTTGTTGCCAGTTGATGGGGGTGGAGCGGCCCGCCAGCGATGGCTACCTGTTTGTGTTGCACCTGTTGGATGACGGCTACGGCGGCCTCGAGCACGACGACAGCACCGTGCTGGTGTACGGCCGGCAGCGGTTGGTGCAACCCCAGGGCTACCGCCGGCTGTTGCAGCTGGTGGCCCATGAATACCTGCACCAGTGGAATGTGCGCCGCCTGCGGCCGGCCCCGTTGGCGCCGATCGACTACCAGCAGCCCGCGGTGGTGCCCAGCCTCTGGTTTGCGGAGGGGGTCACCAGCTACGTCGACCGACTGCTGCCCCTGGCCGCCGGAATCGGCGATGTCGAGGCGCTGCTGGTCGACTTGGGGGAGGACCTCAGCCGTTACCGGCTGACGCCCGGCCGGCACGTGCAGAGCCTGCGCACCAGTGCCGAAGAGGCCTGGGTGAAGCTCTACAAGGCCGACGCCTACTCGGCCGATAGCCAGGTGAGCTACTACCTCAAGGGGGCGGTGGTGGCCCTGTGCCTCGACCTGCAACTGCGCCGTGACGGCTCCTGCCTCCCTGCGGTGCTGCAACAGCTGTGGCGGAGCCATGGCCGCTGCCGGCGCGGCTACGCCGAAGCGGACCTGCTCCAGGCCTTCACCGACCACAGCCCCGCCCTCGGCTCCCTCCTGCCCGCCTGGCTCGATGGACTCGACGATCCCGATCTGGATGGCTACCTCTGCGATGTGGGATTGCGATTGGAGGCGGAGATGGCCAGCACCCCTTGGGCGGGGATCACCACCACGGGTCAGGACGGTGCCCTCGTGGCCCAGCGGGTTTGGCGCGACGGTCCGGCCGAACGCGCCGGCCTGATGGTGGGCGATGAGATCCTGGCCCTCGACGGCCAACGGTTGCGCCAGCCCGCCCAGTGGACGGCGGCCTTGCGGGCTGGTGCGGTCCAGAGCCTGCTGATCTGCCGCCGCTCCCAGGTCCACACCTTGCCCCTGCAGCCCATCCCCCCCACGGTGGAGCGCTACCAGCTGGTGTGCAGCGAGGCCGCCGACGCGGCCCAGTGCCATGCCCGGGAGCGCTGGCTGGCCCTGGCGGCACCATGTTGAAGCCGTTCTCCCACCAGCGCCGCCAGGGAGCCCTGGCCTGGGCCGCCGTGGCCCTGGCCGGCGCCGCGGCCGTGGGGGGCACCGCGCTGGTGTTGCAGAACCTGCGCGACCAGGGACCGTTGCTGCTTCAGCCCCAGCGCCAGCGCGCCCCGGAACCCCCAGCCCAAGCGGCCTGGATCAGCCCGCTGACGCGCCAATGCAGCGCCGATCCGGCCCTACGCCAACGCCTGCTGGCGTTGCAGCGCCGCCTTCCCGCGCGGGTGGAGCGCTTGCGCATCGACCCCAGCAACTACGCCGAGCGCCAACGCCGCGATGCCTATGGCAATCGCCTCAGCACAACGCCCTCACTGATTGTGTTGCACGAAACGGTCTATGGCTTGGGCTCCGCCATCAACACCTTCACCACCCATCACCCCAACGACGGCGACCAGGTGAGTTATCACCTGCTGCTGGGGGAGCACGGAAGGGTGGTGGAAACCCTGGATCCCTCCAAACGGGCCTTCGGGGCCGGCTACTCCGCCTTCCAGGGGCGCTGGGTGATCACCAATCCAGCCATGGCGGGCTCCATCAACAACTTCGCCTTGCACCTCAGCTTGGAAACCCCCCTGGATGGGGAGGACAACGACCCCAGCCACAGCGGCTATTCCGCGGTGCAGTACGACAACCTGGCTGTTGTGCTGGCGGATTGGATGCGCCGCTATCGCATTCCCTACACGGCGATCACCACCCACCGCCACGTCGACCTCGGACTGGAGAGGGCCGATCCCCGCAGCTTCGATTGGTCAGCGCTGCAGCGCCGCCTGGCGGCCCTGGGGGCGTTGTGCTGACGGTTGAAAAGGGCCGGCGGGTTTAGATCAGCGCTGACAGCGGTTTCTTGCGCTGCCCGAACACCAGCCCGTGCAGTTCGGGATCCTGCATGTAGCGGAGGATCCGGGCGGGGTAATCCAGCTTGCCGTTGTGCAGGTAGGCCAGGGTGGCCACGGTTTTGGCGTGGCTGCGCTGGCCGCTGACGTTGTTGGTGGCGCTGGGGTCCAGCTCCAGCAGTTGCAGCAGACGTGACAGTTTGCCGGCGAGCAGGGCCACATTGCGCTCCGGGTCGAGCAGCTGCTCGCGGGCCTCGGCCACCTGATCGGCGCTGGGGTTCTCCGGCAGCAGCCCCTGTTTCACCATCTCGCTGACACCCAGCTGGGCGGGGCCGAGGGTGCTGAACAGGCCGGAGTGGGCGGCAATGGGTAGGCCTTCCCCGGGTTTGGCGTGCTGCAATTCGTCGAACAGGATCGCCGTGAGCAGCATGGGGTTGATGCCGCTGCGGCGGCTCACCTGCTGGATCACCGGCTGCAGATCCTGCAGCTGGGTGAGCGCATGGTTGCGCACGGGGGTGAGTTGGTCGACGCCATGGGTGAACAGCTGGGCCAGGCGCGGCTGGGGCCCATGCACCCCGAAGCGGCGCTGCAGGGCACGGATTTCGTCGGGGCTAAAGGTGGTGGGATCCAGACGATCGGCGGCCGGCAACAGGCCGCGCAGCGGAGCCAGGCTGGCGCTGTTCCATTCGCTGAGCACCAACCCCAGCACCAAGGCGGCGGTGAGCGTCCGTTTGATGCCCCGGGGCCATGGCCGTGCGCGCTGAACAGCCACCCGGGGGGTGCGGGATCGCTGCAGGGTGGGGAACCAGCGGTGCAGGGGTGCCAGGGCGAAACCGCAGGGCTTCAAGAATTAAATAAAGCTTACGAACCCCCTTCTGGTTTGCCCAGGGGGGGATCCGCATGTGTGGTGGTCCACACAGTCGCGTCTCGGACTTGTCTTTTTCAGGACATCCCTAGGCGGTGGGGGTATCCCCAGCGGGGTTTCGCAGATAGCGTCGCCTTGCCGCTTTGCGCCTCGGCCCCATGCCCCCCCTTTCCCCTGCCGCTGGCTTGGACCCCCAACGCCAGTGGCAGCGGTTCTGCCACCTGCTCTGGCATGACGCAGGCATGGGGTTCTGGCTGGATGTGAGCCGCATGGGCCTCGATGCGGGGCAACTCGAGGCCATGGCGCCCCGCTTCGATCAGGCCTTTGCCGCCATGGCCGCCCTCGAGCAGGGGGCGATCGCCAACGCTGATGAACAGCGCCAGGTGGGCCATTACTGGCTGCGGGCCCCCCAACTGGCGCCGGACGCCGCCACCGTTGACCACATCCGTGCCGAGGTGGATCGGATCGAGGCCTTTGGCCGCGATGTGCTGCAGGGCGTGATCTGCGCTTCCCCGGGGCAGCCCTTCACCGATGTGCTGTGGATCGGCATTGGTGGTTCCGGTCTGGGCCCCCTGCTGATGATCCGTGCGCTGCAGGATCCGGGGTCCGGCCTGCCCTTCCATTTCTTCGACAACGTCGACCCCGACGGCATGCGCCGCACGCTGGCCTCCATCGGCGAGCGCCTGCGCACCACCCTGGTGATCGTGGTGAGCAAGTCGGGGGGCACGCCCGAGCCCCACATTGGCATGCTCCAGGCCCGCCGCGCCGTGGAGGCCGCCGGTGGCCGCTGGATGCAACAGGCCGTGGCGGTGACCATGCTCGGCAGCCGCCTGGATCAGGAGGCGGAGCAGGGCGATTGGCTGGCCCGCTTCGACATGTTCGATTGGGTGGGTGGTCGCACCAGCATCACCAGCGCCGTGGGGCTGCTGCCGGGGGTGCTGATCGGCAGCGACATCCGCGCCTTCCTGGCCGGCGCCGCCGCCATGGACGCCGCCACCCGCAACCGTGAGCTGCGCCACAACCCCGCCGCCCTGCTGGCGGCCGCCTGGTACCGCGCCGGCGACGGACGCGGCCAGCGGGACATGGTGGTGCTGCCGTATCGCGACCGCCTGGAGGTGTTCAGCCGCTACCTCCAGCAGCTGGTGATGGAAAGCCTCGGCAAAAAACTCGACCGCGACGGCCAGGTGGTGCACCAGGGTTTGGCGGTGTATGGCAACAAGGGCTCCACCGACCAGCACGCCTACGTGCAGCAGCTGCGGGATGGTGTCGACAACTTCTTTGTGACCTTCATCGAAGTGCTGGAGGACCCCGGTGACATTCCGCCCCTGGAGGGGGAGAACCCCGGCGATTTCCTGGACGGTTTCCTGCAGGGCACGCGCTCGGCCCTGACCGAGGAGGGGCGCTTCAACCTCAGCATCACGCTGCAGCGTTTGGACGCCGCCAGCCTCGGCGCCCTGATTGCTCTGTTTGAACGCGCCGTGGGGCTCTACGGCGAGCTGGTGAATGTGAACGCCTACCACCAGCCCGGCGTGGAAGCAGGCAAGAAGGCTGCAGCCGCCCTGCTGGATCTGCAATCCCGCCTGGAGCAGGCTTTGGCTGACCGCCGTGAGCACACCCTGGCGGATCTGCAGGCCCGGATGGGCCTGGACTCACCGGAGTCGCTCTATTGGATCCTGCGTCACCTCTGCGCCAACCGCCGCCACATCGATGCCCGCGGCGATTGGGGCCAGCCCGACAGCCTGGTCTTCATCCACGACTGAGCCCTGGGGTGCTTAAGGCACCAGGTTGACCAGCTTGCCGGGAACCACGATCACCCGGCTGGGGGCCTTGCCCTCCAACCACTTGCTGGCGATGTCGCTCTCCAGCGCCAACTGCTCCAACGTGGCCTTGTCGGCGTCGGCGGGCACCTCCAGGCTGCCCCGCACCTTTCCCTTGATCTGGATCACCAGGGGCACCGTGTCGCGCACCAAGGCCGAGCCATCGGCCTCGGGCCAGCGCTGCCGGTGCACGCTTGTGGCGTTGAGGGAATCGCCGCTGGTGCGACCCCCAAGCTTCTGCCAGAGCTCCTCGGCCAGGTGCGGCGCAAACGGGGCCAGCAGCACCACCAGGGTGCGCAGAGCTTCCGCGGCGAACACCGGGTGGCAGTCCGCCAGCAGGGGGGCCATGGCGTTGCTGAGCTTCATCAGCTCCGACACGGCGGTGTTGAACTGGTAGTCGCCGTCCAGGTCGTCGCTGATGGCGGCGATGGCGGTGTGCACGGCGCGGCGCAGGTCGGCATCGGCAGGGGCCAGGGTGCCGCCACCGGTGGCCATGGCCCCCCGCACGGCGTCCGGCGAGCCGGCCCCATCAGCCAGGCTCAGCCCTCGCTCCAGGAAGGCGTCTGCCAGGCGCCAGATCCGCTGCAGAAAGCGGAACTGCCCCTCCACATCGGCATCGTCCCACTCCAGATCCTTCTCCGGGGGGGCCTTGAACAGGATGAACATGCGGGCGGTGTCGGCGCCGTAGCGGTCGATCACCTGGGCTGGATCAACGCCGTTGTGCTTCGACTTCGACATCTTTTCGAAGAACCTCTCCAAGGGCTCCCCGCTCACCGGATCGCGGGGGTCCTCCGCATCGGACACCGCTGAAGGGGGGATGTATTTGCCGCTGTTGGGATTTTTGTAGGTCACCCCCTGCACCATCCCCTGGGTGAGCAGCTTGGTGAACGGTTCGCCGCAGCTGAGCAGCTGGCGGTCGCGCAGGACCTTGGTGAAGAAACGGGAGTAGAGCAGATGCAGGATGGCGTGCTCGATGCCGCCCACGTATTGATCCACGGGCAACCAGGCATCCACCGCCTCCCGCCCGAACGGCAGCTGGGCGTTCATCGGGTCGCTGTAACGCAGGAAATACCAGCTGGAGCACATGAAGGTGTCCATGGTGTCCGTCTCGCGGCGGGCCGGCTGGCCGCAGCAGGGGCAGTCCACCTGCACCCAGCTCTCCAGCTGGGCCAGGGGTGAGGCCCCCTTGCCGGTGAAGGCCACATCCCGCGGCAGCTCCACCGGCAGCTGCTCCGTGGGCACGGGCACGGCACCACAGCTGTCGCAATGGATCACCGGGATCGGGCAGCCCCAGTAGCGCTGGCGGGAGATCAGCCAGTCGCGCAGACGGAATTGCACCCGCTCATGGCCCCATCCCTCGGCCGCAGCGGCGGCGGTGATGGCGGCCTTGGCCTGGTCGCTGGGGAGACCGTCAAACCGGCCCGAATGGATCAGCACGCCCGGCTCGGTCCAGGCGCCACCCTCAATGCCATCTCCAACGCCATGTCCATCGCTGCCCTCCGGGATGATCACCTGCTGCACGGGCAGCTCGTACTGGCGCGCAAAAAGAAAGTCCCGTTGGTCATGGGCAGGGACTCCCATCACGGCACCGGTGCCGTACTCCGCCAGCACGTAGTCGGCGATCCAAATCGGCAGCAGCTCACCGTTGGCGGGGTTGCGCACCCGGGAGCCGATGGCAACACCGCGCTTGGGCCTGTCTTCGGCCGTGCGGTCCTGCTCGCTTTGGCGCGACACCTGATCGCAGAAGGCTTCCACCACAGCCCGTTGCTGGGGGGCGGTGAGGGCCGGCACCAGCGGATGCTCCGGGGCCAGCACCACATAGGTGGCGCCGAAGATGGTGTCGGGCCGTGTGGTGAACACGGTGATCGGCTCACCGGTGGTGCTGCCGTCGTCGCCCACCACCGCAAACTGCAGCTCCGCACCGGTGCTGCGGCCGATCCAGTTGGCCTGCATGGTGCGCACCCGTTCCGGCCACCCCTGCAGGCCATCGAGGTCGTCCAGCAGGGCCTGGGCGTAATCGGTGATCTTCAAAAACCACTGGCGCAGCTTTCGCTTTTCCACCAGTGCCCCGGAACGCCAGGAGCGGCCGTCCGCATCCACCTGCTCGTTGGCTAGCACGGTCTGGTCGATCGGATCCCAGTTGACCGTGGCCTCCTTGCGGTAGGCCAGGCCGGCGTCGAGAAACTGCAGGAACAACCACTGGGTCCAGCGGTAGTAGCTGCTGTGGCAGGTGGCCACCTCCCGACCCCAATCGATTGACAGGCCCAGCTGGTCCAGCTGGCGTCGCATGGAGGCGATGTTCTGGTCGGTCCAGGCTCCGGGGTCCACCCCCCGTTCGATGGCGGCGTTCTCCGCAGGCAGTCCGAAGGCATCCCAGCCCATGGGATGGAGTACCTTGCGCCCCCGCAGCCGTTGCACCCGGGCCACCACATCCGTGATCACGTAATTGCGCACATGGCCCATGTGCAGGTTCCCGGAGGGGTAGGGGAACATCGACAGGGCATAGAAGCCCTGCTCACCGGGCCCCAGCTCCGGCGTGTCATGCAGCCCCTGCTCCTGCCAGGCCCGTTGCCAGCCCGCCTCAATCGCCTGGGGTTGGTAGCGGCTGGGGTCGCTCACGGCTGGCAGAACGGCGTGGGGCTGATGCTCCCACAGCCTCAGGTCAGCGCCTGGATTAGGGCGATGGCGCCACGGTTCACCAGCACCGGTTCCCCACCTGCGTCGGTCAGCAGGGCCAGATGGTCGCCATCCACCCACTGGGGGCAACCCTGAAGCAGGCGCCCCCCCTGCAGCTCCACCTGGATGGGGGTGCGGTCGCGGATCCAGCGCTGCAGGCAGCGGATGCCCGGCTGGGAGGGGTCAAACCCCGGGGGGTGGCGCTCCGTGCTGGTCCCCATAGGATCGGCCCCATCCCCAAGCCTGTGGTCAGGCTGCCGCGCGTGTCTGAGTTCAGCAACCTCCCATTCAGCAAATACCAAGGTCTGGGCAACGACTTCCTGCTGCTGGATGCCCGCACCGCAGCCGATCCCGAGCAGGCCTTCGGACTCACCAGCGAGCGCGTGGTGCAGCTGTGCGATCGCCGTTTCGGCGTGGGCGCCGATGGGGTGATCCTGGCGCTGCCCTCCCAGGCCGGCGGTGAGCTGCGCATGCGCATCTTCAACGCCGACGGCAGCGAACCGGGAATGTGCGGCAACGGCATCCGCTGCCTGGCTCGCTTCCTGGCGGATGTGGACGGCGATGGGCCGGGCCGCATCTGGCAGATCGACACCCTGGCGGGGCGGATCGTGCCGGAGTTGTTGCCGGATGGCACCGTGCGGGTGGACATGGGGGCGCCGTTCCTCGAGCCCCAGCAGGTGCCCACCACCCTGCCCGTGGGGGATGCGGGCCTGCCCCAGGGGGAGCTGGACTTGGACGGGGAGCGCTTTGCGGTGGCGGCGGCGGGCATGGGCAACCCCCATGTGGTGATACCCGTGCCGGCCGTGGTGGAGATCGATCTCGAACGCTTCGGCCCGCTGTTTGAGCACCATCCAGCCTTCCCGGCCCGCACCAACGTGCATTTCGTGCAGGTGCTCAGCCCCGATCACCTGCTGATGCGGGTCTGGGAGCGGGGGGCCGGCCCCACCCTCGCCTGCGGCACCGGCGCCTGCGCCACCCTGGTGGCCATGCACAGCCTGGGGCTGTGTGAGCGGCGTGCCCGGCTCGACCTGCCCGGCGGCCCGCTGCAGATCCACTGGGACGAATCCAGCGGCAGGGTGGTCATGGATGGGCCCGCGGAGCACGTGTTCGACGGCGTCATCCCTGACCCGGAGGCGGTGGCCCTCTCCCGTCGCCAGGCCGCCGCCGCCACACCCATCGGCGAACCCGCAGCCGTGCTGGCGCCCTCCGGGCCGGAACCTGGGCCTGAGATCGATTGCGCCACGGTGTGCACCCAAGGCTGCATCCGGCCGGAGCGCTGCCCCAGTGCGGAGGCCCGTGCCCGGGTGGAGGCCCTGCTGCGTGGCACGTCCCTCGACGACCTCGTCTCCATCGCCACGAATTCCTTGGAATCCCGCACCCGGGCCCGGTTCGACAAGGGTCCAGGCTTCAACCTCTAAGGGCATTCGCCCGGGCGACCGCCATGGGGCATGACCCCCTCCGCTACCTCGACTGCAGCGCCACCACCCCGATGGCCCCGGCGGTGCAGGCGGCCCTGCTGCGCTGCCAGGCGGAGGCCTGGGCCAACCCCTCCAGCCTGCACGGCTTCGGCCTGGCGGCTGCGGAGGAATTGGAGCGCCAGCGGCAACGCCTGGCCGCCATGCTCGGTTGTGATGCTGGCCGCGTGGTGTTCACCTCCGGCGGCACCGAGGCGATTCACCTGGCCCTGTTGGGCACCTGTTCGGGGGTGGCATCCGGTGCACGGCTGGTGACCACGGCGGTGGAGCACCCGGCCACCCTGGCGGCCGCGGAGCAGCGGCGGCGGGCGGGCTGGCAGGTGTTGCAGCTGCCGGTGGATCGCCGGGGCCTGGTGGACCCCGATCAGCTGAGGCCACTGCTAGCCCCACCCACGGCCCTGGTGTCGGTGATCTGGGGGCAGAGCGAGGTGGGCTCCCTGCAACCGCTTCACGAGATCGGTGCTCTGTGCCGTCAGGCGGGCGTCCCGCTGCATGTGGATGCCGTGCAGGTGGTGGGGCACCGGCCGATTCAGTTCGACTGCTTGCCGGTGGACGCCCTCAGCCTCACCGCCCACAAGCTGCAGGGCCCGCGGGGCATCGGGGCCCTGCTGCTGCGTGATGGTGTCACCCTGGAGCCGCAGCTGGGCGGCGGCGGCCAGGAGGGGGGGCTCCGCGCGGGCACCGAACCGGTGGATCTGGTGGCGGGGCTGGTGGAGGCGGTGGCCCTCAGCCAGGGGCGCCTGTCGCAGCACGGGGGCCGCGATCCGATCGCCCCGTTGCGCGATCAGCTGTTGGAGCGGCTGCTGCTGCATCCGGGCCTCGAGCTCACCGGTGTGGATCCACGCTTGGACTCCGACGCTCGGCTGCCGCATCACATCAGCCTGTTGGCCCGCGATCCTGAGGGCAGGCCCCTGCCGGGCCGCCAGCTGGTGCATGCGCTGTGGCGGCAGGGATTCGCCGTGAGCAGCGGTTCCGCCTGCAGCAGCGGGCAGCAGCGGCCCAGCCCCACCCTGTTGGCCATGGGCTATGGCCCCGAGGAGGCCCAGGCGGGCCTGCGCATCAGCCTGGGCCCCTGGCACACCGACACCCTGCTGGAGCAGCTGCCACCGGCCATCGACCAGGTGTTGGCAGCCTTCGGCTTCTAGGGTCACGCCACTGGCTGCCACTGCAATGCTCCCCGCCGACCTGCGCACCGCTGAATCGGAGCTGTTGACGGCGCTGCGGGCCGCCCTGGCCGAGGGGGGGAGGCGCCGCTGGACGGTCGAACTGCGGTTTGAAGGGCTGCGCATCATGCCGGTGGCGATCCGCCTGGCGGACGCCTTGCGGCCGCAGCTGCCCGCGCTGCGCCTGCTGTTCCCCGACGCCGGCGCCACCGCCCTGGCCAAACGCGATGCCCCGGAGCTCAGTGCCACCATTGCCAGCGTGGGCGATCTGGAACGGCTGCAGCAGGCCGATGGTGGCAGCGACGGCGTGTTGCTGATCGCCGCCCCAACCCCAGCCGATTACGACGCCGTGGAGCGCACCTGCGGCCAACACCGTGGGCCGGTGGTGCTGCTCAATGGCCGGCTGGAGGATGCTGCCGTGGGCATCGGCACCGTGGCCCGCGAGCGGCGCAAGGGGTTTCTGGGGGAATGGCAGTCGGCCTACGCCCTGATTCCCACGGCGGATGGTGCGCTCCGGCATGCCCATCCCGATGCCTGGGGCTTCTACCGCCGCGATCCTGATGGCTACCGCTTCCTGACCAGCTTCGAGACCAAACCCGACACCGAGCAACTGCTGCTGGCCCTCGAGCAGGCGGCCGCCGCCGCCCCCTGAACAGCGCAGCGCCTTGTT
>Ga0214917_10002468_pt1 | contig 22447 bp, 19 predicted proteins | sample LL_1208_BB_MetaG_FD_177983 | JGI IMG/M metagenome (GOLD analysis project Ga0214917, IMG submission 177983) | Freshwater microbial communities from Lake Lanier, Atlanta, Georgia, United States - LL_1208_BB | ecosystem: Environmental > Aquatic > Freshwater > Lake | place: USA: Georgia | collected...
GACTATTCTCAAGGAGTTGAAGTCCATGGATGCTTCCAGAACTCATGATGCACCCGCTCGTTACCCAAGAGGAGTGTCATATACGGAAGAAGAACTTCGTGCAGTTTATGAGGGACTCGATAATATGCACACCGGTTATGTGTCCGGGAAAGATATTGGAATGGCTCTTCTCTCAATATCATCCTTGGACTCGATGAGGTTGGAAGTAGAAACTATGCAGATCCCTGAAAACGTTGACTTGGAATTATTCATCAAATTAGCACACAGCATACTTCAACCGGAATCAAAATCTGATCACATGTGACCTGTCTCATCGAATTCCTCGTTTTTCGTGATTTATATCTTTTTAGGGATGGATAAGTATCTTACCTTTAACCGTCCGGCTTATGACAATATAGCGGGCGGTGAAACAAGTGGGGGTAAATCGCTTGCCTTTCCAAACGCGTGGGTGTTGTGGGAGAAACCGATTCAAGGTCACGCGAGCGATCATGACTATACAGCATCGACTCGGGTTCTTTCGCGTATATCGAATGTAGAGGAGTTTTGGAAGTATTGGTTGTGCGTTCCTCAGCCCAGTGAGTTGCTGGAGGGTAAGCATTTTGTTCGTGAGGTTGGGGCAAATGGTGAGTTGGCTCAGATTGACACACTTATGCTTTTCCGCGAAGGGATCCGACCAGAGTGGGAGGATCCTGCAAATGCAACTGGTGGGCATTACCAGTTTATGTTTAGACCTAGCAACATTCAACCAGGCCAGCTTGATGAGTACTGGAACAATATCGCAATGGGTATAATGGGAGGAACGATTGAGCCAAACGATATCATTACAGGTATTCGTCTGTTGGATAAATCGACGGCAACAAAGAGCGCATGCATTCGAATTGAGGTTTGGTTCAGAAACTACTCCGATTCGGAAAAAGTGACGCAATTAAAACACAGCTTGGAATCAATCATGGCAAAACGGATCGATGGGTCGTCGTCTGCCAATAACATTCCAAAAGCTGAGCTCAAGTCACATTCAAGTTGAGGACCATAAAATCCCCACTATCTTGCCGTAGATTAATATTGTGGGGTATATAGGAAATATATCGTTCTTTTTTGTGTTGTTCAAAGTATCGTCATGCTTTTGTAGCATTCTTGTTCGTGTCAATGCCACCAAAACGTGTTATCATTGTTCGCTGTGTTTTCATTCTCCTTTGTCTTTGGTCTTGCTGGTTCCTTTATCAGCTGGCTCGTCCTGGAACTGATATTGCAGGTGAAATGATGGCGAAATTTTCACGTGCAATTGACTCGTCGTATGAGTCTAGCCGTCTCGTCTATACTGCCACCATTGCGGTAGCCCTATGTGCATACAATTGGATAGATCTCATTCTCCCATTTGTCGTCGACCTTGCATCCCTCATCAAGACAGCCATAGGACCTCTATGGAGACTCATGTCTCCTCTTATCCTGTGGATAGCAAGACGTACTCTTGCTGGAATCCATTATGTGAATGATACGCTTCCTCTGAAGTACAAGGTTGGAGGATCAATGATTGTTTTCATTTTTTTCCGAGTCGCGAGATTTTCCAAGATATTCATTCTCAATCTCATGTTTTTCATCTTTACTTTTGATTTCACCAAAATGGTACTGGTGAACAATATGGTGAGAGTGGTCTTGTTTGTTCTTCTCCCGGTTGTTCTCAGTCTTGCCGAAATTAGTCGACGCACTCAATCAGTTCGCTCACTCAATCTGATTGTGTATCTCACTTTACTACCTTTGGGGGTAGCAATCGAGTCTTGGTCGGGGTTTGAGGCGTTCTCCCAAAGCAAGTACGCTCCGTTTTATTTCTGTCCTCTGTGGGCCGGACTTGTCAGCTTGCTCATGTGTCTCAACACCCCCATCCGGCTAGCCGGATGGGGTGTGGATTGGCTGCTGGATGATTTGGGAGTCTCTGCTCTCATTCGCAAGGGTCTCATTCCCCGTATCTATCGAGTGTCCGAGAAACTTATCACGAAATACCCCCTGCTGAAAAATGTCCCAGAAAAATTTGCATCTATTCAATCGAAAATTGTCACGATTGGTCTCAATCTGTCCACTGGACGTGGACTCTCTCTATCATCTCTTGTCCGCGGGCGATGGACCCTGGTTGCTCTTGTCCTCATATCCATCATTATCATTGGATACTTTGCGTACACTGCGCTAACCCTGTTTGTGAGTGTGGCGGTGTGGCCGTGGTTCTTTATGGAATCGTTCAAGGTAATGAACCTTGAGATTTCGTCGGAATACAGAGGACAGCTCAGTTTCACTCTGCTGTTCCTCGGTTACGAATTTTTCCTCGTTCGAAGTAATTTTGTTCTTGTGGCATTCTTTGCTTCAATGCTTCATTTACCTGCTTTGCTGGTATTGAAAGTTGCCTCGGGAGTTTTGATCGGACAATTGATTGATGTAATCAAACCACGCTTCCTCGTCAGCCCACAACCATCGCCACAACCTTCTCCCAAAAAAGATGATTAATTACAGTGTATTGAGAGCACAAACGTCTTGTCACTACTATACTAATGATCCAATAAATTTTCTTCCTCCTCATCACCCGGGCCCTCGCTTTGCGAAATGATTTTTGCAATTTCGTGTTCACCGTCGACAAGTTTCCGAACATCATCAACAGTCAGTTGTAACACTTCTTCAGTGGGTAGAGATTTCAAGAATTCGCGTACTCTTTTACTTCGTTTCTTCCTTAGACGAGCGGCACTCATCCACGCTAGACGGGCCATATTCTGCCATCCATTCAGTGAGGACTTTATACCCATCTCGGACAGTTCAAAAAAAGAGTCGACAAGTTTCTCATTAAGCTCAATAATCGCCGGATGAATGTTTTGGCGCTTCATTTCATCTATAACCAAAATCGCCATCGACGACGGATGGTTATGCGACATTAAGTATCCATGAACAACCAGACTGAAACTGACTTCATCCAGCGGCAATTCTTCCTCTGTATATTGGTGAATAATTTGCTCCCACTTCACCCAATCTTTGGCTGCCAAAGATTGCCATAGTCGAAAATCCAACCGTTTTCGGAGATCTGCAACTACATCAAAAGATGCACCTGTCGAGACAGACCCTGGTTCATCTGTCCGACGTGCAAAAGGAGTCGTTGAAGGAGTGTATCGATGGCTCCACTGGACTTGGGGAAAAAACTTTACAAATCGTCCATTTGTCAATCTCAACATAACCTGAGAAAAAATTAATGCGAAAAAAGAACAAAAATAATCACGTTCGGTGAATTCGTATTTTCTGATACTTTGCTACGTGAATTGTTTTTTCGACGAATGAAGTTGTTGGATATTAAAATTGCAACTTCTACTACACGGCGATGGGAAAATTCTGAGACTCTTCATTCTCTCCTTGTTGAGGAACTTCTCGTCTTGGTGGACTTGCTGGTGGTCCTGATTGGTATCCAGGGGATGCAATATTGGTCACAATCATAGATGGAATGAAAGGAGTAACCATCGGGGATGTCCCCAACTCTGTCGATTGTTGAGGAACAAACAATGATCGCTGATTCTTCATTGAATTGTACACTAATACAAATCCCACTGTCGCCATATATACTCCACTAACGACGCAAAAGTAACCCCAGAAATTTACCGGAGAATCGTCATCGTCATTTTCTTGTCCTCCTCCAGAAATCTCGGTTCGGCCAAAAATTGAACTCAACATTCGACACATGGGAATATCCTGGGATATGGAAGAGGCAACAGATTGGCCATAATTGCCCATCACAATGAACCCGAAAACGACATAAAAGAACCCTCGACCAATTAGGGAATTAAAGAATGGGAAATTCGATTTAAGCATACGATGAGTTGGTGAATCTCGAGGAAACACTTCTGCCACTATCCCTGAACCTCCAACGAGCATAAATAACACGAGGTCTGCCATATTGTGAAGTACCCGAAACATTGAATGTCCCGGTCTCACTATATACGACAACGAATGAACACACAAGAGACAGGATGCAACGAACCCGCACAACCGGATAGCTGGAATCGATGAGCGGCGAGCAAAAGATGCTGCGGTTATAAATGGAACTCTTTCCATGACTAGGGCAATACTGGTATGTGGAGAGGAAGTAAAAAATTTTTCTCGAGCATGTATTAATTGTTATCAAAGTATACGGACGGAACAGACGTTGGGAGAAACCCTTGTGCAATAAATTTGACAATCTGTGTCCATGTCATAGGGGCGATATTTGTAGATAAACTTGATTCAGGTTGTTTGAGTCCCTCTTCGGCTTGAACAAGTGGATTCTTCTCTTCGCTCGCCCCTTCTTCATCCTCGCTCGAGTATATCTCCTCGCTTGAACTCAAATCTTCATTCACAGTAGGGAGAGGAGCTCGTTTCACAACAACGGCTGCACCAGATGTGTTGGTGGTGGTCCGACTTGGAAGCAAAGAGGAACCAAAAGAGACTGATGCGGTGGTGACTGAACGGGATAACGGCGAAGACAACAAACGGGTGCTCACAGCACCCGATTGTTGTTTCCTAATCATTCGTTTAACTGTCTCACCGTCTCTGAGAAGTTTGATTTGAGCAAACAAATTAATCAACATAAACACGGAATAGACGATCGACAAGTATCCGAGGACTCCGCTCGATACTGGGAGATGTTCATTGGAGACAACAACGACGGTTGTAACAAGTCCGAGGATTCCCACAATCACAACAATACGAAGAGTTTCAACGAACCCAAGTAACCAAGGAGCAAAGAAAATTTCAAAGCAAACAAATGCTGAAAAAAGTGATAAAAATATCCACTCAATCAATGTGAGAACATATCGAGTGTTTGGGGGAAATGAATGGACGAAGGACCAGCAATTAGCGAGGCATATTCCAAGAGATGCCCAACAGAAGATTAAAACGGAGACTAAAAGAGCGCAAAAATTCTTCCTGTTTCGACCACCAACACATATTCCCAGAAACCCACAATGATGATCGAATCCAGTAACACACTTGTTACATTCTCGGCAATGGCTAGTAGTGCTTGTTGGGCGAAAAACAGAGCAAGTTGAACATGCGTAAAAAATTTTGTCAGAAGGTGGATGATCATGTAGAAACAAAACATATTCGTCTGAGATCAATTCAGGTTCCTCCGGCTTACACAAATCCATATACAGTTTGTTTAAATGATCAATCTTGGATTTGGTTTTCAGGAACAGAATTGGGTCTTCAACGGCTCTCTTGATTGAAGCCAAAGATGGAAGAAATCCCGGCTCCGTCAAAGTCGTTAGAATAAACGTATATATGGTTAGGAGGAAGGGTAACACAATCACTGGAAAAGTGATCGGGAATGTTGCCATATCTCGAGCAGTCTCAAACACAATGACAAGGACTCCATATGTGAGTAAAAACACGGCTGATGAATAGAAAAATAGTTTGCTTGTTTCCATAGATGGTCGAACCTAGAGGGAGTAGGAAGTGATTAATTGCGGGGCGATGGCGAATAACTAAACTAGTTTAATGCGGTGGATTCTTGAGTTGGTATGGTTGAAGGAATCTTACGCTTGGATCGAATCCGTTTCTTCTTTCCTTCACTAGGACTTTGCGTAACTATAGGTTTGACTTGTTTCTTTTTACACGAAAGAGGATTAGCTCCCTTTCGTTTCTTCTTCCGAGGTTTCTTCGGGTCAGTGGACTCTGTTTCGGACTCATCGGAATCGTCAGAGTCCGGTGTCTCGGAAAGTTTGGGCAATTTCCGTTTCAACTCCCGATGTTCAGCAGCCTCTCGAGACTCGTTCGAAGGCGACTCCAACATAAGTAAACTCCCATGAATTGAAAGAACCGGAGTACCCGGTATCACTCGAGCTTTCGCCTTTAAATCGTCATCCTGAGTAGCGACCAGGAAATGACGCGGATTCTCTTTTTCCAACTGAGCCAACACACACTCAGCGGGTGATAACGGATTCTTACCATCGTGACCGCATTTTAGGCGGTAACAGCTTTTCCCCATGAGCAAGGCGTCAGTCTTCGCGCGACCATTTCTTCGCAAATGACACATAATACATTCGGTGACCATCGGAGTAACTCTTCCTGCGAGTAACTTCGACAAATCTTCCTTAGGTCTGATTTTACCAGTAACGGCGGAGTCGATGAAACTTGGATCGAGAATAACGTGATATGGATCGACGTAGTCGAACGCGGCTTTGAAGAAACGCAGGGCTTTCTTGAATGCTTTGTGGCGCGTGATCCTCATAAAGTTGTTTTAAGAGGGTAAACGAAACGCGACTTTTTTCCGAACTTGTCAATTCGCATTCTTTTTGCTACGGTAGCACCGCTTTCACATGTTGTAATATTTAATTATGATTAGTCTTTACTGGTGTCAGATTGATAGTCGGCGACATTTCCGACTATCTCACACCATACATCGCCGAGGTGAGGTGCTAACCACCGACATTCAAGCTCCGACTCTAACGTTTCAGGAACATGCAATTTCACATTATGATATTTGCTCAATAAATGAGCGAGCATGGGATGCTGGTCCACTTGGAGTTGGCAAACGGATTTTAGGACTCCACCGATCCGCGCATCTGTGTCATTGACAAACTGAATTCTTTCCTTCTCTACGAGGCTATTCAAATCCGCGCTCGACGCAACCTTCCTCACATCGTCCTTGTTGATTGCAAGCTCAAACAAGACTAAATGTAATACTGAAACAAATTCCTTCTTTTGTCCCTTATGTTCCCATCGTATGGGTATCTCGGTTATCCCGGAGAGTTCATATAGAAGCTCCCCATCTTCGAACGAGATCAGTCCCTCTTTGTCAACGATTCGTTTCAGCAGAGGATCAAACAAAGAGGGGAACATTCGCTCAATACATCCCTGACATCGTTTCCATCGGTTTACCTCCTCCCTCAAGAGACGATCCAACGATCTATTCCGAATCCGTGTTGGTGAGTATGATAAAAGTCGCGAGCATGTAACGCAGTAATGTTTCGGGGACAAAGCCCTCGACCGAGATGGTGACATATCCGGCATGGTAGCAGGAGCTTTGGTGGCTCCGTCGACATGGTCTGCTTCAGTCACATCCGCCACATCCTTCTCTGTCACATTCCCTCCGAGATCCCCATGCCGTTTCTGGGGAAGTTTCCAGGGGGTTCTTCGACTCTTTTTAGCTGTATCTTTGGAATTTGCAAAAAACAATTCATCCTCGATAGAACTAACGTCTGAGGGTCCCGCAATTTCTGTTCCCATATCAATGATTTCAGGGGAGGTTGGTGGAAGAGACATTCCCAGTCCTCCCTCAATCGCCTGTTTCTCCTTCGTTTGTACCACCGGTTCATCCCTTGCCGGTTTCATCTCCTGCTGGGACACTACTGGCGCGTGATCCAATGCTACACTGCTACTTCGAGACTCCGACAATACAGGAACAGACTCCTTTTTTGCTGCTTCAACTCGAATCGGTTTCGCATCCCTCGCGCTGTCGAGCATGTCGATCCCTCCATCATCAATAGTCCCGATGTGTTTCTTTTTTAGTCGCTCTAACTGCATACCTAGTTTAGCGATCAATTTCTCCGACTCTCGTGGGACAGTGATAGGTCTCGACTCTGATCGCTTCTTGTGAACAGGCGACTTGCTCATCAATCGACTCAACAACTGTTCCGTCTTGGACCGAACCTGGTCACGATCAGTGAGGTGTCGAGGAGAGTCGGGTAAGGACTGCGCTGTCCCTGTCAGCTCAAATCGATGAATAGATCTTTCCATTTCATCAATCAGCGAAAACACACTCGATAAGATTTCGGAATACGTCGGCTCCACGTATTGCGAGGTGGTGGGTAATGGATTCAAGTTTTCTTCGTCTCGCGCCGGTTTCTCCGGGGATTTATGAAGAGATTTCTCTAGCATGTTGGAAATATCTTTTGCAGAGAACTCAAAACGTCTCGTTGGTTTGGGAGGAATCACCTCATCGAGATCCGTCACCGACAAGGTCTCGTCATTCTTAACGGAGTTTGCCTGATTCAACGCTTCCATGAAACTCTTTCGCTTTGGTTTCTGATCTGTATTTTCATCACCAACTACAGCACGATTAAGTGCATCTATGATCTCTGTCGTTTTGGAGGCAGCTGGCTCCACATACTCGGCCACTCGAGTGAGAACATTCTCCACCATATTTGAAGGACTGTCATCTGATGCTTCAAGGAAGTCGACATGATTCACTGACTCGGGCGATGCCAATGATTTTCGTCCGCCGCCTTTCGCGATTTGCATACCTTTTCTAAGACGGCCAAGAGAAATAAACGTGATGAAGAATGTGAATATCGCTAACTATAAAACTGATCTACAACAAATCTCTCACCCTTGTAGGTGATGGGAATAGAGGCATTACCTGGGTCTGGTGAAGAGTGGAGCTCAAAATGCAAATGAGGCTCCGGACAGAATCCAGCGTTCCCCGAAAGACAAATGATCTGACCTCGGGTCACTGTATCCCCAACTTTAGCTGTGAATGTATCCTTCTTCACATGGACGTATTCCGCGTATGTATTACTGTCCAAATGCTTGATCATGATCGAATTCCAATGAAATAGATTGTTCACATGCACACCTGACTCGTTTGTCTCGTTACGTATTTCGATTACTTCAGCGTCAAAGATTGCTACCACAGGTGTCCCAATGTCGCACCGGAAATCTACCGCGTGATACGTACTTGGGTGAGCAAAGTGCGTGAGCGATCCTCCAGCTTCCTGGGTGCACAAATATCTAACACCATGGTCTGCCAGCAAAGGAAACGTCTGGATTTCGAACGAAGACGAGACGGATCCAGCTTGTACATAGTCCTGGACATCTGACGTTATCTTTATAGATTCAAAATCTCGCTGCCGTATTCGACGACCTGCACTTCGAGGTACTAACTGGGCTATACTCAGCATCTCATGTGGCCTAACAGTGCCCACAAATGTTATGTAGTTATGGCCTGGAACCTGGACACACTCCGAAAGTAGATCTACTCCTGTTGAAGTGAGAATCTTATGAGCATTCTCGATTGTTGCGAAATATGTTTTAGTCGCGGACCCACAATTGATGAAACTCAAAATTCCATCGTCAGGATCTATAGCTATTTCGGGAGCCATATCCTCATCGTATTCGTGCGTGGAAGAACCGAAGCACCATTCCGGGTAGAATCCGGCAATATCGGGATTTGCGAGATAGCATCCACGATGTGCGGATTTTGACACAGACATTGAAATTTTTGTGATTTCCGTTTGTCTAGCTTTCTATTCATTTACGAGTTTCGCGTCAAAATATCTATTAGTATTGCAACTGATCGATACAAATTAAGTTAGATTGGGTTGAATGATGATGTATGGCAGCTTGTACTGTATATTATCAGATGGTGATGCATGACAGAGTGTTGTCCTCACTGGCATTCAGAAGAGGTGACAGATACGAATTTCATCATATGAATACTAATGAGTTGTTCTGATTGTTCATGTTTATTATACCGTATTTTGATTCAGATGGTGATGCATGACAAGTGTTGTCCTCACTGACATTCAGAAGAGGTGACAGAAGAATTGTTTCATCATGTGGAATTTAGTAGAGCGAAACACAACACGGGAACGAATTACGGGAAGCCAGCTTCGTTAGCGAGGGCATCTCCCACTTACACCCAGGTTCGACAGCCTGAGCATGAGTGGTGGATCGAAGAGGCTGATTAGAACTACTTCTAGGTCTTAGTAGATCTTCTGGACTTTGCCCATGGTGGACTTCATGTGCAAAGACTTCACGTTGTGCCAGTTCTTCTTCAAAAGTGAAACAAGGAAGTTGATTGACATCAAAGCGTTTTGTCTAAGCTCATCGGCGTTCATACCAACATGTCCAACAGCGACACCCATGCAAAGGACCTTCTTGAGTTGGAACTTGACTTGGGATTGGAGGTCTTGAATCTTAGCCTCCAAGTTCTCGTTGTCACCGAGGGCGGTGGGGAATTTACCGGCCTTGTTCAAACCAGGACCCAACAAACGGGGAATTTGAGGGATGAGGGTTTGAGAGGCGAGGAAAGCATCGAACTCGCTGGCAAGCTTCTTGACGAGCTTGGCGTTCTTGTTGAGCTTCTTGAGATCATCAACAGATCGGAAGGCGATACCGAGCTTCTCGGCGGCTTCGCAGTGCTTGGCATCACCAAGAACACAAACCTTCATTCGTGGTCTAGGGACATGAGGCAACTTGACGGTACCGGCGAAACGCTTGTCTCTTTGAGTATCATAATCCTTCAAACCAATCTGAAGCTCGACAGTCTCAACGAACTTTCGTGGCTTCTCAGCAGATCCATCGAGGATGGTCTTGATTGCGGTCTTCAATGTGTCGATATTAAGCTTGCTTCCCATAGGATAACTCTAACTAGGTCAGATATTGTCTAGTGTGGGTGAAATTGGAAATCGATTGTACAATCTTCCGATTTTTTTTTCCGCTCGTCCGATAGGCTATTTCGGCGATTTCACAACAACAATCGGTTTTCCTGGACTCTTACCACGAACATGTCGAATGCGACTATCCGCCGTACCTATATTGGGAGAACCTACGACTGACCGAGCTTTACATAGGCGGTTGGAAACAATTCTCCTATTATTGATTCTATCGAAATAGCTCATCCATCATTGGTTTCCGTTTGAACCACTGATCGAGTTTCTCGATTACAGCAGTCTCTACCATTCCCCTTTAACAGAGAGGAACTCTTCTTTGTTTCTGAGTCGCCTCGTTTACAAGGGGGTTAAACTCATCACATCAATTCGTACTTCAAGACGATACTCTTCCACTTGGAGTGACAGATGATTATACATTTGGTTTTAAGAGAAGTTCTCATATATGCAGTGTCTAACAGAGGATGAACCCCCATAACACTAACTATTCCATACAATCGCTGGATGAGTTAGGTTAAGGTGAGAATCCAATCGCACACATTACCACATCGCAAATTTTCTATCGACGGTAGTTAATGTACAGTTGATAAGTTCTATTGCGATACATCAATCCGTTCGTGAAGATGCATGATCGTGTTCAAATCCGATCGGTGCATAATAGATCGATACAAGCTTGTTATGTGCTTAATGTGAAAATGAGTGAGTCTTTCATCGAGCATGCATACTGTACGCGGACTTGTAACGTACCATAATTTGACGGAGACCTGACACCAGCAAATCTCAGACCTATCGCACGTATCTGCTTTGTGTCGATATTCGAAATTTCTCTTCGCAACGATTTGACTACGAGACGAAAACCCGAACTGTGTAAATCACTCACTCGGAATTTTTTGGAGTGCCTGAAATCCAAGCGCATGTAAGGAATTTATAGATTGCACTACCACTTTTAACCCCTTCAGTGACCACATGTCTTCCTAGATTTCACTTTTGATATCCAATCAGACACAAATATGAGTGACGAAGTTGCTGCACTTGTTATTGATAATGGTTCCGGTATGTGCAAGGCCGGTTTTGCTGGAGATGATGCACCCCGAGCGGTTTTCCCTTCGATCGTTGGGAGACCGAAGATGCCAGGTATCATGGTTGGTATGGACCAGAAAGATTCGTATGTCGGTGATGAAGCTCAGAGTAAGAGAGGTGTTTTGACGTTGAAGTATCCTATCGAACATGGTATTGTCACTAATTGGGATGATATGGAAAAGATCTGGCATCACACATTCTATAACGAGCTCCGAGTTGCCCCAGAAGAGCATCCCGTTCTTCTCACGGAAGCCCCACTCAATCCAAAAGTTAATCGAGAGAGAATGACTCAAATCATGTTTGAGACATTCAACGTTCCAGCTATGTATGTGGCTATCCAGGCCGTTTTGTCCTTGTATGCATCTGGTCGAACAACCGGTATCGTCATGGACTCTGGTGACGGTGTTTCCCACACTGTTCCTATCTATGAGGGTTACGCGCTTCCTCATGCTATTTTGCGACTCGACTTGGCAGGACGTGACCTGACTGAGTACATGATGAAGATTTTGACCGAGAGAGGATACAGTTTCACAACCACTGCTGAAAGAGAGATTGTTCGTGATATCAAGGAGAAGCTCTGTTACGTTGCCTTGGACTATGACGCCGAGGTAAAGCTTACTTCGGAGTCTGCCGAGAAGGAGAAGACATACGAGCTTCCTGATGGTAACATCATCACTGTTGGTTCCGAGAGATTCAGATGCCCTGAAGTCCTCTTCCAACCATCACTGGTTGGCAAGGAAGCCCAGGGTATTCACGACACCACGTTCCAATCGATCATGAAGTGCGATGTTGATATTCGAAAGGACTTGTACTCGAACGTTGTGCTATCGGGAGGTACTACGATGTTCCCAGGTATTGGCGAGAGAATGACCAAGGAACTCACTGCTCTTGCTCCATCGACTATGAAGATCAAGGTCGTCGCTCCCCCAGAGAGAAAGTACTCTGTATGGATTGGAGGATCTATTTTGTCCAGTTTGTCGACATTCCAACAAATGTGGATTTCCAAGCAAGACTACGACGAGAGTGGCCCCACCATTGTACACCGCAAGTGCTTCTAAGAAGGATACAGCGAGACCACATCCAAGAATGTATATAAGCAAAGGAGACCTATTCGACACATTCCTCATTTTACTGTACAAGAACAAGATCTGTTGAAGTTTTATATAAAGTCCCTGAAGGATGATTTAATTCGATTATGAGACACCCCGGCGTACATTAGCCATCCTATCGATGATTCCTTCTCTAGTGGGAGACCGTCTGGGCCTTCAGTCTGGTATGGTGTTAGTTCTTTGATAGCCAGTCGAAGATGGGCCGCTGCTTTTGCCGCTGCATCATTATGAACCACTAGTAACCTCGATGAGCCAAGTGCTTGAGGTAACGGATCGTTCACAGGTTTCACTAGGAATGTTTCGTCGGCGGCTCGTGCTGCGTTCTTGATGGCGAAATTGAGCTCTATCAAAGCCTGATTGATGGCTTTAGTTTGACCTATGAAATTCAAGGGAGCGAAGAATCCACTTGACACTAACCGCGGATGCGATATATCAAAGGAATGAACAACCATGGATGCTAGGGGATGCATGTTAGTATGAACATCTACTCGGTTGTAGTCATGTAGCACTTGTAGAACTAATTGATGTGAACCCCGACGATACACCGGTAGCGACGAAAAGTTCGTTTATACGATCTTCTAGCTGATCAATAGTTGGTCTACCCGAGGGTTTTTGGGAAAGACAGTCATCTATGATCGGAATGATATTGGACAGTTTATCTCTCTCGAGTAATTGTGGGTAATGTAGGGGACGTTCACCCCGTAAAACCATACCCATGATTAGGTTCTCTGAAACACCGTCGAATGGTATCTTTCTATATATCACCTCTTGTAAAACGATTCCTACGCTGTATATATCAGCCTCGGTACCTGGAGGGTCTCCCTCAATAACCTCGGGTGGCATCCATTGAACGGTACCAACAGTCACTGTTCCATTACTTGGCGTTTCAGATTTGAACCGCGAAGAACCGAAGTCGCACAACTTGAGCCAGGGCACGGTTTCCTCGCGAAGCACAGGTGAGACGAGAAGCAAGTTCAGCGATTTAATATCGGCATGTATGAGCGGATCCTTTAATGAATGAATCGCATGAATCGCGCCAAGCAAATCCGCAAATATCTTCTTCTTCATCTTCAATGACAGGGGCGGATTTTTGGAACGATGAACCAAGTTGAACAGAGAACCCCCTGCGCAGTGTGGTAGCGATATACTGAACTCACTAGGACTCAGCTGCTCGTGGTCAATCAGACTTATAATATTTCTGTGAGTGACGGATTTAAGCGCCTTCACTTCCTTCTTGTACGCGGTCTCAACGGAAATTATCTCACGTGTATTGACCCGTGAGTCCAGGACTTTCCATACGTATGTGCGGTCGATATCGGTCACCTTATAAATGAAACTCGTGGATCCCTTTGAAATGAGTTCTTTCATGAACTGTTAAAAATTTTGGAATTTACATTAGCGTGAACACAAAATTTTGTGAATACTAAACTATGTAAGAATGAAACGACATATTGAAACTTACTATCGGAGATACCGGACCAGTCCCAGGAGGCCGAACATAACTCCGGTCATGGTGAAACCGATGGTGATAGGATTGTCCCAAAAGTCTGGACTGCTAGTTTGTTTGTAGCGAGAACCTAATTTGGTGTTCCACTTGTCACCCATGATTATTCTACGATCGAGATTTGATTACATGCGGTGGGAAAATGAATTCAAGGAAACTAACTAATATAAGGTCGCCATCATTCTTCGAGCCTCAAATCCGTTGCCTTGGGTCAACATGTAGAAGTATTCGAGCTTTGATTCGGGGAATCGATGACTTGTATTGGTGAGGGCTTGATACGCACAGTAATGAGCAAACTCGTCTTTGGTGAAGTTCCGCACTTGTTTGATTTCTTCGGGTTTGATTCCAAGCAGTGATGGATCGAACTGCCGCCTGTTGCGTTTACTCCATGATGTGGAGAACAACTTGAGCCCTCGTTTGAATTCGTGTCCATCCCATCGAGACAACATGCGCGGAAGCGAGAGATGGTATGATGGAATGTATCCATTGAACAATGTGTTGTCGTATCGGGTTGACACATACTCACTTACGACAAACATTTCATTCCATTCATCAACGGCAATCAAAACAGGGTACTCAGATTGGACCTTGAGTTGGGCTATTAGTTCACCAACTGCTTGTGTGGCGAATGTTGCACCGTTTTCAACACCAAACTCACATATCTCTGCAAGTGTCTGAGGATTCGGCAATTTCGATTTCATCGTTGGAACAACAAGCGAATGACGTAAACGCGATATCTCCTCCACACGCTCCGACAAATTTTTCCGATTGACTGACTTCTCAATCAGAGGGAGATACACTCGTTCTATCTTCTCTATTGGGCTTGAATCGATTCCTATTCGCCCATAATACTCTTTCCTGACAGGTATTTGATCGAGCAGAGGTTTGTTGAAAAGCGCAAACCGCTCCAGGAATTCTTTGGCTAGTTCGTTTTGGATATACACACCAGTGCTTGATCTGGTAATGTCTGTGATCTCCTTACCGAATCGCGAACCAAGGGGTTCAAACATAACAACCCAATTACCTTGCTGTCGTGCCCATGCAACCGCCGAATTCAAAATCGCCGATTTACCCACACCACGCTTACCTTCAAGTAACCAACCACGTTTTAAAATACATGTGTCCGTTTCACGGTTCATCATTGACATTTGCGTAATCAACTCATGAGTCACTTTTCGGTACATGATTCCAATATCTCGGGTTCGTGATGGCATCAAAAATATGTCCCGTGAAAGTTCTCCGGCAAGACCTTCGGGCATCAACGACATGAGCGATTCCCGGGGAAAACGCATGTATCTGCCGACATTTCTTATGGAGGGGTTACCGTCTGAGGACAGCCACAAGTTTGGCCTTTTCACGGGAGTTATCTCGGGTAACGTCTCTGGTTGGGGAGCCAGAGTCGAGGTTGGAAAGAACTCATCTAATGAACGTTGTTGTTTGGTCGATTGCGCTACTGACGCGTTAAGGTCGCGCTGCTTCTTACGTCTTCGCTCACTTTCGACAACACGAGTCGAATCGATTTGCGACGGCAAATCGAAAGATATAACTCGGGGTTTCTGTGACGACTCACCAACCGTCGAACAAAACGACCGGAATATCGAACGAGATATCATAAGCTACGAATGCGACGTGGGGAGGAAGTGAAGGTTGAATCGGAGTTCAGCTAAATTCCCATTCATACATAACACGAGACGCGGTCACTAAATCTACTTTCTCGGCTCAGCCTCAAGCAGCTTTACGAGATCATCCAAAAGCTGGGGATGAGCGTTTGGCGGAATCCCATTCTTCATGAAAACCAGTTTTATCTTGTCCGCGAGAGTGTGTGGTTCCCCGGACACCTCCCCGTTTTTAAGTCCAATCATATCTGGACTGTCTTGAATCATGTGCTTGATAAGTTTTTCTGGACGAAATTCTCAGTGAGTAATATAGTTACATACCATCCTGTTTGGAGAAATAGTAATCTTCCTCGGCTTTTGCACGCTCATTGAGTAACTTAATTCCACTCGAATACCGCACTTGATTCGTTCTTCTCGCAACTAACCTTAGTGAGTTCCTTGATGCAGAAATAAGCATTTTTGACTGCTTTGAAATTTTTTTTTCGGGAGGGAATGAATAAGGGATCAGTACATGAATCAGTACTGGTACAGGAACTTTTGTCATCACTTGTTGGGGTTGAGTCTCGGTTAAATCGCAAGTATGTCATATTGTGTTAGTGGATGATTCAGCATGTAGGCTCATTGAGATAAATGCCCCAATCGAACATTTGCTCTCCAATTTGGACAACTTGCGTGATCAAATTACTAGAATACTATCTTTTGTTGACGTATGCCTTTGAACTACAGCGCCCCGATTTATATTTCATAGCGTCATCTTGAAGACCCGGTTAGTCTGATCTCTCACTCGATTGCAGAGCGGTTGGTGCAGTATTTAGTGAGCCTCATGTTGCGTGTTGTTGACTGGGAGTCGAGACATAGAATCGGACAACTAACAGTCTCACATCTTAGGTACGAGCTGGACGACACAGTTCGAGTGGTTGAAGTTTTGTTTGAGATCGTGACAATGATCGATCGATCTCGAGACTCTGGGGTCATTCTCGATGAACTGTCTCACCTCAGTCTCAAGTATAAACATATAGGTCCCGTGAAGGAGGCAAGCGATGCAATGCTTATTGCTGGCTTTGAACCGTTCATGAAGGTCATAATTGACTATTGCACCACTGGATCGACAGCTTCAGATGTATTTGATGAAATATTTATGAAGAGAATTCATGCGGAATCTCCTGTCGAAGGACTGCGATCATGTCCGTCGAATCTCAAACCATTTTCCAGCCACATTATCCGATCAGGGAGGAACGCATCACTATCGCGGTCTCTAGGACACTCACCTGGTGACAGGATCGCTCTCAATACAATCCAAGTCATTGAGGACGAATACACTGCGGCGAATTTTTTCAACGAATGCGTCTCCAAGACTTCCACGGCGCTTTATCACGCAGTTGATAGCAGGTCACCAATAGAACCAGCGATTCGCTGGTTCTGTGAGTACTTGCTGATAACAAAGTCGGATTGGTTCAGTCTGTTTGTTGCAAAATCAATGTCGGAGCTTGAAAAACCAATCAAACTCGTTGATCGGTCATACTTGAATGAACTGCTCCAAATTCTTCCCAACTCCCCATCGTGTGAAATGCATGCGTTTCAGATTGAAGACATGTTTGGCCCCGGGGGAGACATCAGAACGCTCGCAGAAATACAAAATGAAGAGCTCGAGAGCTCTTCATTGCCAGCCATCAAAGCATTGACTCTTAACCCAAACATCCAGTTCCCTCTTTCCCTTGTATTCACAGAGTCCACTCTGTTCAAATTCCAAACTGTGTTTAGGATCCTCAGCTATTCCCGAATAGTGAGTATGAAACTGAGTCAAGTGTGGCTCGAGTTCCAGTCCTTCAAAAGCATAGGTGACGGCTGCGTTTTATTCAGTGCCAATATTCTCCTCAAACGGATGATGCACTTGGTCGACAATTTTTTGTTTCATTTGAATGTGGACGTTGTGGCCACAAACCTTCGCAATCTAGATCTGACTGGTTCGCCTGATATTGACAAGGTCCGAGAATCTATTGAATCGGTGATTGAGTCGATTCTTGCTGGTTGTTGTATCTCGCCTGCCTGTGTTCGATCAGTGAACAAGATTTTGGGAACATGTAGTCTGTTTGCGTCACATATGACAAAGTTTGCGAAAATGCATGCATCTTCGGGGGAAGAAGAGTTGATTATTCGGACGAGCCAAGATGAACAGTATATCGGTTTGATAGCGAAATTCGAGGACGCATTTGACGGTCAAGTGAACAGTTTACTGGTTCAGCTGAAACACCATGTTTCGGCGGACCGCGCAAGGGCTCAGGCTCTTGTGGCAATCATAGATTATAACGATTATTACTCGGATAAAATAGGCCTGTAAATTTTTTGAGATGAGTTTTGTTGATGAAAGGGTCTTGTAGCAAGAATAATGCGATACTTGATATTGTCGTTAGTGGCTGGGAGTTTGGGGAATCATCGCGCGGGGTACAATGCAGCAAGCCAGCTGTTTGTCATTCGTACTGAAGGACCTCGAGATGATCAAAATCACCAGATCATGTATGGTCAGGTTAACAAGTGCCAGGAGTTCTTTCGTGTTAAGGAATTCGTGAATGACGAAGACAGCTTTGTAGAGTTTGCAAAACAGACAGACGTTGTTTCTTGCACGGAACCAAGCGGTTCTGCGGAGATCATTGATGCGTACGGTATCACTGCAAAATACGTTTGTTCACCGGGATTGTTTGATCGGACCATCACGGTTAGTTGCTCAGCCGGTTCAACAGCTTTCGGGGGTTTCCTGATCTTTATTGGGGAACAGCCTGGTTGCGAGGTTGCGGACGCAGTTAATCGCTGTGGTGGAGCGTTTCTGAAATTCCGCGAACTCACGAAACGCATTCAAACATTCATACATGGGGACGGTTCAAATAATGAAGAGGAACCACGAAGGTTAGAAGAGGGGGTTTCTACGGAGGAAATAGATGAGGTAGTTTCTACGAAGGAAATCGAGGAGGTAGTTTCGACGGAGGAAATGGAAGAGATTGTTGGGGAGGGTGCTGATTCAGTGAATGGTGCCACAACGGAGGAATCAGATTTCGAACATGAATCAAATCCTACTTTGAGTGCAACTCCCGATACCGAACCACAAGAGTCCGAGGTCGAAGAGAGTCATTTGTCTGAGGGAATCGTCACTGAGGAAGCTTTGTGAGAAGTTTGCGCCATTGTTAGTACTGCCTCGATATGCATAAGATCAATTAATATTATATGAGCATATATCAAATCAGTTTCGACTGCCTGAATAAAGTAGAGGATTCCGAAAAATTTCAGACTCCCGACATGGCCCAGCCGAAATCTAAAGGAGCTGTGGGTAACAAAGGATCCAAATGGAGAGGAGGCTCATCAGCGTTCAACCCAGGTAACGCATCTACTAACCCTGATAGAGCCAAGAAAGGAGCTCACGCCAAGGGCACACAGCTACGTTCGAAGGCCACTATAAAGAGGCTAAATATGTATAACAATAAGCCGGACAAAGAGAAGATGAGAGAACACCCAACCGCACCCGTTCGAATCCAACCCGATAGACGCTGGTTTGGTAATACACGAGTCATCACTCAAAGCCGCTTACAGGACTTCAGAGACGAAATCGCTAAATCCGTCCACGATCCTTTTAAGGTCGTTTTGAAAAATAGCAAGATCCCGATGTCATTACTACAGAGTGAAGGGACCGCAGAAAAAAGCATTGGACAGAATCTGCTCACAGTGGAGCCTTATAATGAAACCTTCGGAAAATCAAGTCAAAGGAAGCGTCCGAAATTGTCGATTACTAACCTTGAGGAAATGGCTGAAGCTTCATCCAAGAGATGCAAAACATATGACGAGACTAAGGACACATCCTTGAAGGCGAACGATGAACGGGAAGAAGCACAAGACACGATGATCTCAGAAGAGGTTTTCCGCAAAGGAACATCCAAGCGCATTTGGCAAGAATTGTATAAGGTTGTTGATAGTTCCGATATCATTGTCGAAGTCATCGATGCCCGAGACCCAATGGGTACAAGGTGTATCCCCCTGGAAAAGGAACTTAAGAAGAACAGGGCCAATAAGCATTTGATTTTGCTCATGAATAAGTGTGATCTGGTTCCTTCGTGGGTTGCAAAGAAGTGGGTACAAACCTTATCAAAGGAGTATCCAACATTGGCTTTCCATGCTTCCGTAACGAATCCTTTCGGTAAGAATGCTCTCATTCAGTTGTTGAGACAGTTTGCGGGTCTGATGAGGGATCGAAAGCATGTTTCGGTCGGATTTGTCGGGTTCCCCAACGTTGGTAAGAGCAGTGTTGTCAATGCCCTCAAGGGGACAGATGCTTGTAAGGCAGCTCCTGTACCAGGCGAGACGAAGGTTTGGCAGTACGTTGCGTTAACAAAACGAATCTATCTCATCGACTGCCCGGGTATCGTACCCGATCACGGAAACTGGGAGATTACCATTAGCGCGGAAGCTGACAAGGTTCTGAAAGGCGTTGTAAGGCCTGAAAAACTCACTAGTCCCAGTCTGTATATTCCCGATCTACTCAGTCGAATCGTCGATACAGACAGACTTGTTAAGAAATACTCAATCAGTCCGGCGGTCATCGCGGAGAACCCTAACATCTTCACTGACGCTTATCTGTTCCTCTCCACACTTGCGGTGAGGATGGGAAAACTCTTGAAGGGTGGAGAGCCGGATATTGAAACTGTCGCTCGAGTTGTGATACAGGACTGGCAGAAGGGCAGACTCCCATACTTCGTTCCGCCACCGAATGCAGACAAGCCCGAGGAAACCCAAGATGATACCCCGGAAAATGAGGAGTATCCTGACGGATTCGGTCCTGAAACCCAAGATGCCGACGATGAACCGGCGACTGAAGTCGATGTTAGAGATTAGAAGAAGCATAGGATTAGGAGTTTCGGTATTAGATTGTTATTATCATCACTGCTGGTACTGACACAGTAAATACTATGATCACTTGCGCCACGCGAGGTGGTTGCAGCTCGCATGCAGTGCCGAAATTCTTGACAGTCACAAAACAAAGTCGAATTTTTTTCTTGCGTGCAGGCGTTAAATTAACGCAAATACGTAACTCATGTCGTGCATGTAGTTCTTTAAATCATATAAATGCGTGAGCTGGTACACATACAAGCTGGACAATGCGGTAACCAAGTAGGAGCGAAGTTCTGGGAGGTCATTTCTGACGAGCACGGTATTGATCCGACGGGAACCTACCATGGCGATAGTGATCTTCAACTCGAACGCATAAATGTGTACTTCAATGAGGCAACTGGAGGGAGATATGTTCCAAGAGCTGTATTGCTTGACTTGGAACCCGGAACCATGGACAGCGTTCGCGCTGGCCCCTTTGGTCAACTGTTCAGACCGGATAACTTCGTGTTTGGTCAAACTGGTGCCGGTAACAATTGGGCAAAAGGGCATTATACAGAGGGAGCGGAGCTGATTGACTCAGTGCTTGACGTTGTGAGAAAGGAAGCAGAGGGCTGTGACTGCTTACAGGGCTTTCAATTCTGTCATTCGCTTGGTGGTGGAACGGGTAGTGGAATGGGTACACTCCTGATCTCAAAAATCAGAGAGGAGTACCCTGACCGAATCATGGAAACATTTTCCATTATTCCTTCTCCCAAGGTTTCTGACACTGTCGTTGAACCATATAATGCCACTCTATCAGTTCACCAGCTAGTTGAGAATGCGGATGAAGTCATGATGATGGACAATGAGGCTTTGTATGATATATGTTTCCGAACATTGAAGCTCACTACTCCGACGTATGGAGATTTGAATCACTTGGTCTCTGCTGCAATGAGTGGAGTGTCGACCTGTTTGAGATTCCCCGGTCAGTTGAATTCTGATCTTCGCAAGTTGGCAGTAAACATGATCCCTTTCCCTCGTTTGCATTTCTTCATGACCGGATTTGCTCCTTTAACGTCGAGAGGCTCACAACAATACAGGGCCCTTACAGTGCCCGAATTGACTCAACAAATGTTTGACGCAAAGAATATGATGTGTGCATCAGATCCACGTCATGGACGATATTTGACCGCTGCGGCACTTTTCCGAGGTCGTATGGCCACAAAAGAAGTTGATGAGCAGATGCTTAATGTTCAGAATAAGAACTCGTCTTATTTCATTGAGTGGATTCCAAACAACATCAAGTCAAGTGTCTGTGACATTCCTCCAAAGGGTCTCAAGATGGCTGTGACTTTCATTGGAAACAGCACTGCAATTCAAGAAATGTTTAAGCGAGTCGCGGAACAATTCACATCTATGTTCAGACGCAAGGCTTTCCTTCACTGGTACACTGGTGAAGGTATGGATGAGATGGAGTTCACCGAGGCCGAATCCAACATGAACGACTTGGTAAGTGAGTACCAACAATACCAAGACGCAACGGCGGAGGAGGAGGGCGAGTTCGATGAGGAGGAAGCAGAGTATGATGGCCACCATTAAGTGGTTGTGAACGATGTAAATCTAGCTGGACCGTGCGATCCAGCTCAGTCATCGTTGGGCAAGTTTGTGAACTATCAGTGTAAAATCAACAGTTCATACCAACACTGACACAGTAAATTCATCACCCAGACAGGTTGTAGTGCTTTTGTACAGTACAAGGTAATTACCTGCACTCATACGGAATAGAATTCGTCACGTTAGACAAACAATTTGGGAATTGCAATTTTTTCCTATCTCGGGACGATGAGCGACGAGAAGTCTATCACTAGTGTCAAGTTTATCTACTTGACACCTGAG
>Ga0214917_10002469_pt1 | contig 22446 bp, 12 predicted proteins | sample LL_1208_BB_MetaG_FD_177983 | JGI IMG/M metagenome (GOLD analysis project Ga0214917, IMG submission 177983) | Freshwater microbial communities from Lake Lanier, Atlanta, Georgia, United States - LL_1208_BB | ecosystem: Environmental > Aquatic > Freshwater > Lake | place: USA: Georgia | collected...
AGAACCCGCGAGGCGCTTTGGAAAACCATCGGCGCATCACTCGACCGCTACAGCTCAACCGAATGCAAAAACTACATTCGCCACTGCGGATACGGACACCCTGCGTGAAACGGCTCTAACGCTGCTGCTCGCCCCGTGCCGAAAGGCCGAGCTGGCGGATAACGCCCGCAGGCCCCTGCACCACCGCCGCCACCAGCCCCAGCCCCAGCAATTCCAATGACACTGGCGCCGTCGGCTTGGCCTGCAGCTCCACCACATTGATCTCGCCGCGGATGAAGCGCAGCAGCACCTCGCGCAGCGCCTCCATTGCCGGCTCAGGCCGGGCGGAGGTGAGCAAGCCGGCAATGAACTGGGCATGGAGTTCGCGCACCGCCTGCGTATTGCCGCCCTGCTCACTCGCCAGGGCCTGAAGCGCGCGCTGGTAGAGCGAATGGTCGGCCAGCCGCAGCCTGGCATCGGCCAGGCGCATCCGGCTGAAATCCTGCGCCCGGGCGGCATCGGCCGTTACACCATCCATGCTCAGGCCCAGGGTCACCGCAGCCACATCGCGCAGCTCCAGCGAGAAGGCCGGCATCACCAGCCTGCCGCTGGCCGCATCATAGCGGCCCCGGAGGGTCAGCCCGGCATTCAGCCGCTCCAGCCCCACCATCGCCAGGAAGGGGGCGGTGACTTCGCTGGGCTCTGCCGTGAGCCCGCGCAGGGTCACGCTGCCCTCGCCCGAGCCCTGGTCATTGACCTCACCCTCGATGCTGAAATTGGCCAGGGAGGCCAGCACCTCACCACGGCCGCGCAGCACAAGATTGTCCAGGCTCAGGCTGGGCCTTCCCCTCGCCTGCCGGCCTGGCACGCGTTGCGCCACCGCGTCGCTGGCCAGCCCCGCCAGATTGATCCCTGAAAAACTGAAGCGGCCAATGCTCGCCCCATCAATCGGGTCCTCGGGAATATCTGTCATGGTGATATCGCTCGCCTCGCCCCGGCTCAACTGGCCTAATCCGTAAGCGTTCAGCGCCAGCCGGCCGATGGTGATGCCCGGGCGGCCGGGGATGGTCACATTCTCCACCAGCAATTCACGCAGCTTCACGTCATCAGCCTGCTGGGCGGTGCCATCGGTGCGCTGATAGGCCACCAAACCACTCAGGGCGATCCGCCCAATGCGCAGAGGACCATCGGATGTTGGCGTCACCACATCGCGGGCCACGAGGCTATCCACCCCATTGCTGCGCAGGCCACTGAGGCTGAGCGAGGCGATGGTGTTGCGCTCGCTGCCATGGCTGATCACCACCTCGTGCAGCGTCACGCCCTCGGCCGGGCCGGGCAGGGGCGTGGCGCGGGCAAAGCTCAGGCTTGCGCCATCGCCCAGCAGGGCGCGCAATTGGGCCACGGCCGGGTGGTCCTGCGCCCGGACCTCCATGCTCATGCATAGGAGCGCTAGCAGGGCAATGAGGCGCATGGACAAATTCTCCGGCAGGTGACGAAACAGGCTAATGCAAGCCAGCCAGCAGACCAACCCTGGCGAAGCCCCGGCCGCGTGACCATCTGCGCATCATGAGCCAGCTTCCCGCCAAACCCGCTGCCAGCGCCGCCGTGGCCGCCTTTCTGGCCCGGGTGAATAGCCTGCCTGTGAAGCCGGCGGGGGGCGCTCCTGGGCGGCTGCTGTTTCTCATGGACGCCACCGCCAGCCGCCAGCCGAGCTGGGACATGGCGTGCCATCTGATGGCCGATATGTTTCAGGCGACGCGCGATGTGGGCGGCCTCGCCATCCAATTGGCCTATTGGCGTGGCCATATGGAATTCGCCGCCACCCCCTTCCTGACTGACGCGGCGGAGCTGACCCGCCGCATGGCCGGGGTGCAATGCCTGGGCGGGCAGACCCAGATTCTCGCCGCGCTCAGCCACGCCCTGGCCGAGACCAAACGCAGCCGCATCCATGCCTGTGTGCTGGTGGGCGATGCGCTGGAGGAGGCTCTGGACCCGATTTGCCACGCCGCCGGCCAATTGGGCCTGCATGGCACCCCCATCTTCGCCTTCCATGAGGGGGCCGAGCCGAAAAGCGCCGATGGCTTCCGCCAGATCGCCCGGGTCTCCGGCGGCGCCTTCGCGCCCTTCGATGCCGCCAGCGCCGAGGCGCTGCGGGAGCTGTTGCGCGCCGTGGCGGTGTTCGCCGCCGGCGGGCGCCAGCAATTGGCCGCGCTGCCGGGCCAGGCCGCCCGGCGAATGCTGGCGCAACTGCCCGGGCCCGCGCGCTGATGGTCTGGCTGGTCTTGGGTTTTGGCGGGTTGCTTTTGCTCTATGCCACGCTGCGCGCCTTTGCCTATGCCACGCCGGGCCAGGCCAAGCAGGCCCTGGTGCTGGGCAGTGCTGCGCTGGGGCTGCTGGTGGTGGCGCTGCTGGTGCTCTCCGGCCGGGGCAATCTGGCGTTTACGCCCGCGGTGCTGTTCGGCCCGGCTTTGTGGCGCTGGTATAAGGGCGGGCAGGCCAAGCAGGTCTTCTCCCGCGGCGCGGCCGAGGGCGAGACGGCGGTGGATACCGCCACGCTGGAAATGCGGCTCGACCTCGCCAGCGGCGAGATGCGCGGCCGGGTGAAGCGCGGCGCCTTCACCGGCCAGTCGCTCGCCGTGCTGACCCTGCCGCAACTGCTCGAATTGCTGGCCGATTGCCAGGCCGAGGACCCCGAAAGCGTCCCCCTGCTCGAGGCCTGGCTGGACCGGGTGGCGCCCGATTGGCGGCAGCCGGCGCAACCCATGGATCGCGCGGCGGCGCTGGAATTGCTGGGGCTGGTGGAAGGTGCCTCGGCGGTGGATATCCGCGCCGCCCATCGCCGGGCCATGCGCCAGGCGCATCCCGATGCCGGCGGCGATGGGGCGCAGGCCGCCCGGCTGAACGCGGCAAGGGATTTTCTGCTCGGCGATTGAGCGGCCCGTCGGGCTGACATAAATCGGTCTTCATTCGCTGTTATGCAGAACCAGTGACAACCGACAGCGTGCCATGGCACACAAGCCCGGCAATAGGAGAGTGCGTGATGCTGAAGCCGTTGAGAAAGGCCGTCCTTCCCGTTGCAGGCCTTGGCACGCGCTTCCTGCCCGCCACCAAGGCAACCGCCAAGGAAATGCTGCCGGTGGTGGACCGCCCGCTGATCCAATACGCGGTGGATGAGGCCCGCGCCGCGGGGATTGAGCAATTCTGCTTCATCACCGGCCGCGGCAAGACCGCCATCGTCGAGCATTTCGATGTCGCCTATGAGCTGGAACGCACCCTGGAAATGCGCGGCAAGGCTCGCGAATTGGCCGAATTGCGCGCCCAGCAGCAGGAGCCGGGCTCGATCATGACGGTGCGCCAGCAAGTGCCGCTGGGCCTGGGCCACGCCATCTGGTGCGCCCGCAGCTTCATCGCCGACGAACCCTTCGCCATCCTGCTGCCCGATGACCTGATGCAATGCGACATCTCCTGCACCGCGCAATTGGCCGAGGCCTATCGCGAGACCGGCGGCAATGTCGTCGCCGTCGAGGAAGTGCCGATGGAGCGGGTGAATAAATACGGCGTGATCGATATCGAAAAGGATATGGGCCGCCTTGTCAGCGTGAAGGGCCTGGTTGAGAAGCCACCGATCGAGGAGGCGCCCTCCAACCTCACCATCATCGGCCGCTATGTGCTGATGCCCGAGGTGATCACCCATCTCGCCAAGATGGAAAAAGGTGCTGGCGGCGAGATTCAATTGACCGATGGCATGGCCAAGCTGATCGGCCATCAGCCTTTCCACGGCGTGCGTTACGAGGGCCGCCGCTTTGATTGCGGCGACAAGATCGGCTTCTTGGAAGCGCAGATCGCCTTCGCCCTGAAGCGGCCGGAAATGGCCGCCCAGGTGCGTGAATTCCTCAAAACCTATAGCTGAGCCGGCGACGGCGAGGGGCATAGATCATGCATATCGCCATTGTTGGTGCCGGCTATGTCGGCCTGGTCTCCGCGGCCTGCTTTGCCGAATTCGGCGTGGATGTGTGGTTGCTGGACAGCGATGCCAGCAAGATCACCGCCCTGCGCGAGGGCCGGATTCCCATCTATGAGCCCGGGCTGGACCGCCTCGTGGCCGATAATGCCCGCGATGGCCGCCTGCATTTCTGCGACACGCTGGAAGAGGCGATAGCGGGGGCGGATGCGGTTTTCCTCGCCGTGGGCACGCCCTCGCGCCGGGGCGATGGCCATGCGGACCTGTCCTATGTCTTCGCCGCCGCCGAGCAGGTGGCCCGCGCTGCCCAGGGCCCGCTGACGCTGGTGACGAAATCCACCGTCCCCGTTGGCACCGGGGCGAAGATCGCCGCCCTGGTGCGGGCCATCCGGCCCGATATCTCGGTGGCCTCCAACCCCGAATTCCTGCGCGAGGGCGCGGCCATCACCGATTTCATGCGGCCCGACCGCGTGGTGATCGGCATCGAGCCTGGCGAATTGGGCGAGCGCGCGCTCGCCACCCTCAAGCGGCTCTACCGGCCGCTCTATCTGATTGAGACGCCAATCGTCGCCACCTCGCTGGAGACGGCGGAGATCATCAAATACGCCGCCAATTCCTTCCTCGCGATGAAGGTCAGCTTCATCAATGAGGTGGCGGATCTGTGCGAGCGCGCGGGCGCTGATGTGCATGATGTGGCGCGCGGCATCGGCCTTGATGGCAGGATCGGGCGCAAATTCCTCCATCCCGGCCCCGGCTATGGTGGCTCCTGCTTCCCCAAGGACACCCTCGCCTTCGCCAGAACCGCGCAGGATCTCGGCGCGCCGCTGCGGCTGGTGGAGGCCACCATCGCCGTCAATGAGGAGCGCAAATTCGCCATGGCGCGGCGGGTGATCGCCGCACTGGGTGGCGATGTGGCAGGCAAGCGCATCGCCATTCTGGGCCTGACCTTCAAGCCCGAAACCGATGATATGCGCGACGCCCCGGCCCTGGTGGTGCTGCCCGAACTCGCCGCCGCCGGCGCCCAATTGCACGCCTATGACCCCGAGGGGATGGAACAGGCGAAGCCCATGCTGCCCGCCGGCATCACCTATGCCGCCACCGCCCTGGCCGCCGCAGCCGATGCCGATGCGGTGGTGCTGCTCACCGAATGGAACGAGTTCCGCGCCCTCTCGCCTGAGAAGCTGCGCGCGGTGATGCGCGGTGATGTGCTGCTCGATTTACGCAATGTCTATGACCCCGCGGCGATGCGTGCCGCGGGCTTCACCTATTCCAGCATAGGGAGGCCTTGATGGCCGCTTTCCACCACCGGTTCCATGCCACCTCGCTGCGCGAATACGATATCCGCGGCATTATTGGCGAAAGCCTGGGCGCTGAAGACGCTTTCGCCATCGGCCGCTGCTTCGGCAGTGTGGTGGCGCGGGCCGGTGGAACGAAGGTGGCGGTGGGCTATGATGGCCGGCTATCCTCGCCCATGCTGGAAGAGGCGCTGGTGCGCGGCCTGATGGCCAGTGGCATGGCGGTGCTGCGCGTCGGCCTCTGCCCCACGCCCATGCTGTATTACGCGGCCTATGCGCTTTCCACCGATGGCGCGGTGATGGTCACCGGCAGCCACAACCCGCCGAACTACAATGGCTTCAAGTCGATGCTCGGCAAGAAGCCCTTCTTCGGCAAGGATATTCTGGCCCTCGGCGCCATGGCCGCCAGCGGCGATGTGGTGCCCGAGGCCCAGGGCAGCCAGAAAAGCGTGGATGTGGCGGCCGATTACGTCGCCCGCATGGTGCAGGATTATGACGGCGCGCGCGGCCTCAAGGTGGTGTGGGATCCGGGCAATGGCTCGGGCGGCGCCATCACCGAAATGCTGGTGAAGCACCTGCCGGGCGAGCACACCGTCATCAATGGCGAGATCGACGGCACCTTCCCCAATCACCACCCCGACCCCACGGTGCTGAAGAACCTCGAGCAGATCATCGCCAAAGTGGCCGAACTGGGCGCCGATCTGGGCATTGCCTTCGATGGCGATGCGGATCGTATCGGCGTGGTCGATGGCGAGGGCCATATGCTCTTCGGTGACCAATTGCTGGTGGTGCTGGCGCGCGACGTGCTGAAGAGCCACCCGGGGGCCACCATCATCGCCGATGTGAAGGCCAGCCAGGTGCTCTTCGATGAGGTGGCGAAGGCCGGCGGCGTGCCGCTGATGTGGAAGACCGGCCACTCGCTGATCAAGCAGAAAATGGCCGAGACCGGCAGCCCGCTGGCCGGCGAGATGTCGGGCCATACCTTCTTCGCCGATAAATGGTACGGCTTTGATGACGCACCCTATTCCGCCGTGCGGCTGCTGGGCATCCTCGGCCGTGCCAGCGAATCACTTGCCGATATGCGCCGCGCCCTGCCCCAGGTGCTGAACACGCCCGAGCTGCGCTTCAACTGCGCCGAGGAGCGTAAATTCGAGGTGGTGCGCGAGGTGCAGGCCCGCCTCGCCGCCGAAGGTGCCAAGGTGCAGGCCGTCGATGGCGTGCGGGTGCTGACCGAGGATGGCTGGTGGCTGCTGCGCGCCTCCAACACCCAGGCCGTGCTGGTGGCCCGCGCCGAGGCCTCCACTGCTGCGGGGCTGGAGCGGTTGAAGGCATCGCTGGCGGCGCAGATCACCGCCTCCGGCCTCGAAGTGCCGGATTTCTCCGGCGAGAATGCCGGGCATTAGAGCATCATCCGTTCAAACGGCATCGTTTGAGCGGATAAAGATACTAGACAAACAAAAGCTTAGAGCCTGTGCAGTGAGCCTAGGCGAACGGACCAGGCTCTAGGTATTGGGTGCATGACGCATTGCGGCGGAAACGCCGCATCATTCTCTCAGCCGATGAAGATGTAACCATATCCGTCGACCGAGCCATAGCCGGGGGTGGGTAACTGCGCCTGGGTCAGGCTGGAGAAAGTGACCGAGGTATCGACCAGCCCATTGCCATCCAGGTCACAATGCAAGGTGGCACCCTGGTAGCCGGATGCCCCCGCACTCGCGACCCAATTGAACTTGCTCACCCCGGGCTGATTGCCCCAGATCACCAGGCGATCCCCGGCCTGAAAATCGGCGATGGTCGACCAGGTGCTGGTGGTTGCGGCCGCCCGCCCATCAACGAAGAAGCTATCCGCCCCCGCACCGCCGGTGAGAAAATTCGACCCCGACCCACCATCAATGACATCATCGCCGGCACCAGCATTGACCGCGTCATCACCCGCGCCGGCATTGATGAAATCGGCCGCCCTGGTGCCGATCACGATATCCTGGCCGCGCATGTTGAGCGCCTGGCTCCCCATCATCGGCAATTGTACCTCAAGCCACGGCACCGGCCCGTCATAGGCCACGGCCTCGATCTCGGCCGCGGGGCTGCTGCCCTGCTTGACGGAGAATTCAAGGATATCGGTGATGGATATGGCCAGGGCCTGTTGCGCAATGCTCGGCCCGCCATCGGTTGCAGTGATGGTGAGGTCATAGACATTATTCGCCCCGGCATCGCCCGGCTTCTCGAAATTGGGCGCGGCCTTGAAGCTGATTGCACCCGAGATGGTGTTGAAACTGAACAGGCCCGCATCCACCCCACCCAGCGCAAAGCTTACCGCCATGCCCTCCGGATCATAGCCGGTGGCGGTGTAGATTGTGCCGGTGGCGTTTTCGGCGCAGCTCACCGCGGCCGCCGAGGTAATATTGGGCGCCTCGCTCAGATTGGTGATGGTGATGGCCACGGCCTTGGCCAGGCTGGTGAGCGCACCATCGGAAGCGCTGACGGTGAAATCATAGACATTATTCGCCCCTTTATCACCCGGCAGCTCAAAATTGGGCGCCGCCTTGAAGGTCACGGCACCGCTATTGCTGTCGATGTCGAATAGGCCCCCATCCATGCCGCCCAGCGTATAGGTCAGGGTGGTGGGCACATCAGGGTCGGTGCCGGTGGCGGTATAGACGGTGCCGATGACGTTCTCGGCAAAGCTTGCCGATGCCGCCGAGGTGATGCTCGGCCTTTCATTCACATCGGTGACGGCGATGGTCAGAGGCTGCGCCAGGCTGCGCAGCCTGCCATCCGAGGCGGTGATGATAAGCTCGTAGAGGTTATCCGCCCCGGCATTGCTCGGCATCTCGAAATTGGGCGAGGCCTTGAAGGTGACGACCCCGGTGGCTGGATTGATGACGAACAGCCCGGCATCGATGCCCTCCAGCGCAAAAATCAATGTCGTATTGGCGTCAGGGTCAGTGCCGGTGGCGGTATAGACCGTGCCGATGGCGTTCTCGGCGAAGTAGGCCATGGCCGCCGAGGTGATGCTCGGCGCCTCATTGACATCGGTGATGGTGATGGCGACGGCCTGCGCCATGCTGCTGAGAACACCATCGGAGGCGCTGACGGTGATGTCATAGACGTTGTTTTTGCCATCATCGCCCGGCATCTCGAAATTGGGCACGGATTTGAAGGTGATGGCACCGGTATGGGTGTCGATGTCGAAAAGCCCAGCATCGGTGCCATCCAGCGCATAGGTCAGGATGGTGCCGGCATCGGGATCGCTGCCGATGGCGGTATAGGCGATGCCAATCGCGTTCTCGGCAAAGCTGGCCTCGGAGACCGAGGTAATTCTGGGCGCTTCATTGATATCGGAGACGGTGATCGTCAGCGGCTGGGCCGGGCTGTCCAGCCCGCCATCGGTGGCGATGATGGTGATGTCGTAGACGTTATTGGCGCCCTTATCGCCAGGGGCCTCGAAGTCAGGCGCGGATTTGAAGGTCACCACACCGGTGGCTGGGTTGATGTCGAACAGGCCTCGATCGCTGCCAGCCAGCACAAAGGTGAGGATCGTATTGGCGTCGGGGTCGCTGCCGGTGGCGGTATAGACGGCGCCGGTGGCGTTTTCGGCCCAGCTTGCCATGCCCGCCGAGGTGACGCTGGGCGCCTCATTGGCATTGCTGACCGTGATGGCCACCGCCTGGTCCACGCTACTGAGCGTGCCATCAAAGATGCTGACGGTGATGTCGTAGATATTATCCGCGCCGCTATCGGCGGGGGCTTCGAAATCGGGCGTGTCCTTGAAGCGGACGCCGCCGGTGTTGCTGTTGATGTTGAACAGGCCGGCATCGGTGCCGCCCAGCAAAAAAATCAGCGTCGGGCCGCCATCAGGGTCATAGCCGGTGGTGGTATAGGCGATGGAGGTGGCGTTCTCGACAAAATTGGCCGTGGCTACCGAGGTGATACGCGGCGCCTCATCCACATCGTTCACGGTGATGGCCACGGCCCGGGCCGCGCTGCTCAGGCTGCCATCAGAGGTCGTGACGGTGATGTCATAGACGTTATTCCCGCCATTATCGGCCGGGGTCTCGAAATCGGGTGTGGCCTTGAAGGTCACGATGCCGGAATGGGTGCTGATGTTAAACAGCGCCGCATCCGCCCCGCCCAACGTATAGGTCAGCGCCGTGCCGGCATCAGGGTCACTGCCCTGGGCGGTATAGACCCGGCCGCCGGTATTCTCGGCAAAGCGTGCCGTGCCGCCCGAGGTGATGCTCGGCGCCTCATTGAGGTTGGTGATGGTGATGGCAACCGCCCTTGCCGCGCTGGCCAGGCTGCCATCGGAGGCGGTGACGGTGATGTCATAGACATTGTTGCGCCCGGAATCGGTCGGCGCCTCGAAATTCGGCGCCGTCTTGAAGGTCACGTTGCCCGAGCTGGCATTGATACTGAACAGCCCAGCATCCACGCCGCCCAGCGCAAAACTCAGGGTGCTGCCGGCATCAGGATCACTTCCGGTGGCGGTATAGACGGTGCCGGGGGCATTCTCGCCCAGGCTGACCGTAGCGCCCGAGGTGATGCTCGGTGCCTCATTGACATTGGTGAGGGTGATGGCGACGGCCCGGGGCGTGCTGCTGAGCAGGCCATCGGAGGCGGTGACGGTGATATCATAGACGTTGTTCGCGCCATTATCGGTCGGGGCTTCGAAATTGGGCGATGTCTTGAAGGTGAGAGCACCCGTGCCGGCATTGATGTTGAACAGGCCGGCATCGGTGCCACCCAGCGTGAAGGTCAGGGTGGTGCCAGGGTCAGCATCGCTGCCGGTGGCGGTATAGACGGTGCCGGTGGCATTCTCGGCGAAGCTGGCCGTACCGCCCGAGGTGACGTTCGGCGCATCATTGGCATTGGTCACCGTGATGGCGACGGCCTGGGGCGCGCTGCTTTCGGTCCCATCCGAGGCGGTGACGGTGATGTCATAGACATTATTCGCCCCGTTATCGGCCGGGGCCTCGTAATTGGGCGATGTGACGAAGGTAACGGCACCGGAGGCGGCATTGATATTGAACAGGGGGGCATCGGTGCCGCCCAGCGCAAATGTCAGGGTAGTGCCGACGTCGGGGTCGGTGCCGGTGACGGTATAGGCGGTGCCGATGCCGTTTTCGGCAAAGCTTGCCGTGGCACCCGAGGTGATGCTGGGCGGCTGATTGGGCGCCTTGATGCTGTTGGTGCCCGTGGTCCAATCGGTGACAGTGACAGTGGCGCTGCCAATGGTGAAGACCCGCTGGGCGCCGTTGTCGACGAAGGTATAGGCGTTGCCGTCAAAATAAATTATGTTGGTGCCGGTCCCTAAGGTGACGGTGTCACTACCATCACCCAAGACCCAGAGGACGCTGTCATTGCCGGTGCCGCCATCAATCGTATCATCGCCCGCGTCACCGACCAGGGTATCATTGCCGGCGCCGCCATCAATCCTATCATCGCCCACGCCACCATATATGGTGTCATAGCCGGCCCCGCCCGAGATGATGTTATTGCCGTTCGAGCCCGTCAGCTTGTCATGATAGGATGAGCCGATGAGGTTCTCGAAATTGCTGAGTCTGTCGATGCCGCCACCGCCGGTGTTCTGCGCGCCGGCATTGCTCAGATCAACCGTAACGGCGGCCGCGGCGTTGGCGTAGCTGGCAGTATCATTGCCAAGGCCACCATCCATGGTGTCATTGCCCGCACCGCCCAAGATGCTGTTGTCACCGCCCGATCCGGTCAGGCTGTCATCATAGGCCGAGCCGATAAGGCCCTCGAAATTGCTCAGCGTATCAATGCCGGCACCAAAGGTGTTTTGCGCCGCGGTGATGCTCAGATCAACGGCGACGGCGGCCCCGGCGGTGGCGTAGCTGGCAATGTCAAACCCCGCCCCGCCATCCATGGTATCATTGCCATCGCCACCTTCTATGGTGTCGTTGCCGCCATTGCCGATGATGCTGTTGGCTGAGACTGTGCCATGTATCGTATCGGCCAGCGTGGTGCCGCGATATGTGGCGGCGCCGGAGGCTGGGCTGAAATAGACATAGGCGGCGCCGGAATTGCTGCCATTGGGGTCGGCGTAAGGGGCGCCGATGATGAGGTCGGCGAAGCCATCGCCATTCGCATCGCCGGCCGAGGCTACGGAGGTACCCGATTGGTCACTGGCCGAGACGCCATCGAGCCGGAAGCCGCTGGTGCCATTCAAACTTGAGAGGTTGATGGCGGAGGCAAAACCGCTGGCCTTGCCGAAGAACACATAGCTCGAACCGCTCTCTGCGCCATTCCGCGAGGCCGTAAAGGCGCCGATGATGAGGTCATCATAACCATCGCCATTCATATCGCCGGCCGAGGCCACGGATCTGCCGCTTCGCTCGGAGGCTGCAACGCCATCAAGCCTGAAGCCGTTGCTGCCATTCAAGCTGGCGAGGTTGAGCGAGGAGGCGAAGCCGGTGGCATTGCCGAAGACCACATAGCTGGAGCCGGCATCGCTATTGCTATTCGGGTCGGCCTGATAGGCGCTGACGATCATGTCAGCATAGCCATCGCCATTCACATCGCCGGCTGAGGCTGCGGACCAGCCCAGGCGGTCATCCGCCGCAACGCCATCGAGCCGGAAGCCGTTGCTGCCATTCAAACTCGAAAGGTCAATGGCGGCGGTAAAGCCGCTCGCCTTGCCGAAGACCACATAGCTGGAGCCGGAATCTGAACCATTCGGGTCGGCCCCATTGGCGCCGATGATGATATCAGCGAAGCCATCGCCATTCACATCGCCGGCTGAGGCGACGGCCATGCCGGCTTGGTCCTGGGCCGCGACGCCATTGATCTGGAAGCCATTGGTGCCATTGAGGTCCGTGGGATGGATTCGAGCGGCAAAACCGCTCGCCTTGCCGAAGACCAGATAGGCGGCGCCAGCGCCATTATTGCCATTCGGTGAGGCATTGCGGGCGCTGAACAGCACGTCGGCAAAGCCGTCACCATTCACATCGCCGGCCGAGGCCACGGAGTGGCCGCTATCTCGGTGCGGAGCGAGCGGGTAGATGCGGAAGCCAGTATCGCCATCCAAGGTGGAGAGATCGATGGCGGAGGCAAAGCCGTTCGCCTTGCCGAAGACCACGAAGCCGCCATAGGCATCAGCGGGCGCGCTGATCATGAGGTCGGCAAAGCCATCGCCATTCACATCGCCGGCGGAGGCGACAGTCATGCCGGCACCGCCAAATTGCTCGTCACCATTGAGGCGAAAGCCGGTGACGCCGTTCAACCCCGAGAGGTTGATGGTGGAGGCAAAGCCGCTTGCCTTGCCAAACACCACATAGCTGACGCCGATGATAAGCCGGTTAACCAGCGAGGCGGTAGCGGCACCGATGATGATGTCGGCATAGCCATCACCATTCACATCACCGGCCGAGGCGACGGAATAGCCGGTCCAATCATCACTCACTGCGCCTTCGAGGCGAAAGCCGTTGGTGCCGTTGAGGCTGGAGAGGTTGATGGAGGATGTGAATGACACGACAAGACCCTCAGCCAGCCAGAATGTGGTGTGAATGCTGATATCTTCTCGACCAGCGATGCACGATTGGCTAAATTTTGTGGATTTGGCTAGGTTTAGGCGACAAAAATCTTCTTAACATTTCAAATCATAGTTTTTGATTTCGATGACCAAAAATATACTTGATCAGATGTTTCCAAAAGCCGCCAAAATCCCACCAGCCTCTCAGGGCGGCGTTTCCCCCGGCCTGGCCTGGCCTGCATGCTCAATCTGAATCTGCGCTATCCCGGGGCCGATCCATTGCTCGCTGGCGGCGATGGCCGTGCTGTCGCGCTCCATCCAGAAGCGGTTCTGTATGCTGCCCACCTGCTCGGAGCGGCAGGTTTCGGTGATTGTCACCACATCATCATCTGCGGCCTCGGCCACCAGCCGGCAATTCAGCGCCACGCCAAAGCGCATACCCTCCGGCGTGCGCTGGCTCTCCATCAGATCAACCATCCGCCGGGAATCGGCCGAGCGGGTGAGCAGCGCCGCGGGCTCGCCCAGCGGGTCCGGCCCATCGAAGCGGGTGGCGGCCAGTTGCATGGCCAATCCCGCGGTGGCCACAACCCGCACCCCATCGGTGGCGATGACAACGCCACCACGGGTCCGCCACATCCGCCGCTCGCCCTGCTGGTCGATCAGCCGGGCAATGGCGCTCACGCTGCCCTGGGTGATGTGCAGGCTGGGGCCATCGGCGCCGTCCTCATCCTCGCCGGCGGCGTCCAGCCCGCTGCCCATGAAGAAGCGCAGCGGATTGCCCGAGCCCATCAGTGAATCGCTGCCGCAACCCGAGAGCAATAGCAGCGCGACAAGAGCAATCCTTGGCATGCAAATAGCCTGACATTGACTGTCTTGGAATGCAATATGCCCTCCCCCCATCCCCCGCGCGCTGGGCTATGAAGGCAGCAATGCGAATCCACGGCATTCCCCCCGGCATCCCTTTCCTGCCCGCGCTCGCCGCCGGGCTGCGCGCCCGCCTGGCCGCGCCGGAGGAACTGGCCCGCGCCCTTATCCTGCTGCCCACGCGGCGCAGTGCCAGGGCATTGCGCGCGGAATTCCTGCCGGCGGGCGAGGGCGCGGTGCTGCTGCCGCGCATGCGCGCCCTGGCCGGGCTTTCCACCGAGGATGCCGATGAGCTGAGCCTGCCCGCCTTGCTCGCGCTGCCCCCCGCCGTGGCGCCGCTGCGCCGCCAGGGCGTGCTGACCAGCCTGGTGCTGCGCCTGCCCAATCGCGGCGGTGGCCCGCGCACGCCCGAACAGGCCTGGGGGCTGGCGGCCGAACTCGCCGCGCTGCTGGACGAGATCGCCCTCGAAGAGCCCAATATGGCGCTGCTGCGCCGCCCGGCGGAATTGGCTGAAGCCTGGCTTGCCCGGCTCGAAGCCCTGGTCGAGGGCGAATTGGCGCAGCATTGGCAAATCACCACCATTTTTCTGCGCGCCGTGGTGCGGGAATGGCAGGGCTGGCTCGATGAGCAGCAATTGCTCGATGTCGGCACAGCCCGCGTCCTGGCCCTGACCACCCAGGCCGAGGCCTGGGAAGCAGCGCCGCCTGCCGGGCTGGTGGTCGCAGCCGGCATTGGCATGGGCGGCACCATCCCCGCCGCTGCCGCCCTTTTGCGCGTGGTGGCGGGCATCCTGCCGCGCGGCTTCGTCGTGCTGCATGATGAGGACCCGGCCACCGCCGATCTGCCCGAGGAGGCGCTGAACGACGCGCCCACCCACCCTTTCCATGGCCAGCGCGCCCTGCTGCGGCTGATGGGCGCGCCATGCGGGCCATTTCCCGCCTGGGCGGAGCCTGTGCCAGCCCCGCCACGCGCCGGGTTGCTCGGCCAGGCGCTGCGCCCCGCCGCCACATTGCCCGCCTGGCAATCCCGCCGCCCCGATGCCTGGGCCGCAGCACTCGCCGGGCTGCAAACCCAGGCCGCGCCCGATGCCGAGACCGAGGCGCGCGCCATCGCCCTGCTGCTGCGCCAGGCGCTGGAGAATGACGGCAGCGCCGCCCTCGTCACCCCCGACCGTGACCTCGCCCGCCGCACCGCCGCCGCCCTGGCGCGGCATGGCATCGAGGCCGAGGACAGTGCGGGGCAGGATCTGGCGCAGTCGCAATCCGGCGGCTTCCTGCGGCTGATCACCCGCATGGTGGCCGAGGAATTCGCCCCGGTGGCCACCCTGGCCGTGCTCAAGCACCCGCTTTGCGCCGGCGGCTGGGCGCGCAGCCGCTGGCTGGAAGCGGCGCGCCGGCTGGATCTGGGCCTGCGCGGGCCGCGCCCTGGCCCCGGACTGGCCGGGCTGCGGGCGGGGCTGAAGGATAGTGCCGGCCTGGCGCTGCTCGATGCCCTGGCAACCGCCTTGGGCCCGCTGCAGGCCATTCCCGGCAGCCCCGCCCTGTCGCCGGCCAGCGATATGCTCGAAGCCCTGCTGGAAGCCGGCGAGGCCCTGGCCGCAACCGACACCATGCCCGGCGGCCTCGCCCTCTATGCCGGCGAGGAGGGCGAGGCGCTGGCCAATCATCTGGCCGATATGGAGGCCGGTTTCGCCGCCCTGCCGCCCATCGCGCCCCGCGCCTTCCCCGCATTGTTCGAGCAGGCGCTGGCCCAGGGCGTGGCGCGCCGGCCGCGCAGCCATTCCGCCCATCCCCGCGTGGCCATTCTGGGCCTGTTGGAGGCGCGGCTGCTGCATTTTGATCTGGTGGTGCTGGGGGGCTTGGACGAATCCATCTGGCCGCTCGCCACCGATTCCGGGCCCTGGATGGGAAGGCCGATGCGGGCGCGCTTTGGCCTGCCGCAGCCCGAATTGCGCATTGGCCGGGTGGCGGCGGATTTCCTCCTGGTGGCCTGCGCCGCCCGCATGGCCGTGCTCTCGCGCGCCAGCCGGCGCGGCGGCGCGCCCACCGTGCCGGCGCGCTGGCTCACCCGGCTTGCCACCTTCCTGCGCGGCCAGAGCAATGCGGCCCATCCGAAGGGACTGACTTTGCCGGAAACCCTCGCCGTGGCCTGGGCGATGGAACTCGACCAGCCCGAGGCCCTGCCCCCCACCGGCCAGCGCCCCCGCCCCGACCCACCGGCCGCGGTTCGGCCGAAGATGATTTCGGTTTCCGATGTCGCGCTGCTGCTGGCCGATCCTTACGGCTTTTACGCCAGACGCATCCTGCGCCTGAAGCCGCTGGACCCGCTGGAGGCCGAGATCGGCGCCCGCGAATATGGCGATGTGGTGCATGCGGCGATGAAGCGCTTCGTCGATGCTCTCCCGCCCAGGCCCCTCCCGCCCGAGGCGGCGCAGGCGCTGTGGCGGGAGGCCAGCGAGGCCGCGCTGGCCGAGCCGCTGCTGCGCCAGGCGTTGCGCGCCTTCTGGGAGCCAAGGCTCGCCCGCATCGGCACATTCGTGATCGAGACCGAGGCGATTTTGCGCGCCGCCCAGCCCGTCATCCACAGCCATACCGAGGTGACGGCCAATCTGCGCCTCTCCGGCGTCACCCTGCATGCGCGGGCGGATCGGGTGGATGTGCTGGCCGATGGCACGCTGCGCATCCTCGACTACAAAACCGGCACCACGCCCTCGGTCAAACAGGTGGATGCCGGCACCGCGCCGCAGCTGGCGCTGGAGGCCTTGCTGGCCATGCGGGGCGGCTTCGACAAGGCCAATGGCCGGGTGAGCGAATTGGCCTATTGGAAACTCTCCGGCGGCGTGCCGCCTGGCGATGTGGTGCCGCTCACGGCGGTGGACCAATTGGTCCAGCAGGCGGAGGAGGGCTTTGACCGTCTGGCCAAAACCTTCCTCCTCGGCCGCCGGCCCTTCACCGCCCGGCCCGACCCTGCCCGGGTTGCGCGTGGCCAGGATTACGATCACCTCGCCCGAAGGGCGGAATGGGAGGATGAGGCGTGAGCGAGACATCCCCCGCCGCCCGGGCCGAGGCTGATCAGGGCCGCGCCTCCAACCCCCTCGCCTCCGCCTGGGTCTCGGCCTCGGCCGGCTCGGGCAAGACCAAGCTGCTGACCGATCGGGTGCTGCGCCTGCTGCTCGCCGGCACCAGGCCCAACCGCATTCTCTGCCTCACCTTCACCAAGGCCGCAGCGGCGGAGATGGCGTTGCGCCTGAACCACGCCCTGGGCGATTGGGCGGTGCTGGATGATGCCGGGCTGGAGCAGGCGCTCCGCCGGCTGCTGGGCCGCGGCGCCACCCCGGCCGAATCCCGCGCCGCCCGTACCCTCTTCGCCGAGGTGCTGGAACTGCCCGGTGGCATGCGCATTTCCACCATCCATGCCTTTTGCCAGGTGCTGCTGCGGGCCTTTCCGCTGGAGGCTGAGTTGCCGGCGCAATTTGCCGTGCTGGAGGAGCGTGACGCCACCGCCCGGCTGGCCGAGGCGCGTGAGACGGTGCTGGCCCGCGCCGCCGGTGCCGCGCCGCTGCGGGCGCTGGCCGGGTTGATTTCGGCTGAGGGTTTTTCGGGGTTGAGCCGTGCTTTGGCCGATGATGCCGATGCGCTGCGCCATGCCTTGGCCCGGGGTGGTGTGGCGGCGGTGGTGGCGGCGCTGCAGCGCGCCCTGGGTGCCGCGCCCGACATCGCCGCCGAGATCGACACCGCCTGCACGCCGATGGACGAAACCGGCCTGGCCCGCGCCGCCGGGGTGCTGCTGCGCGGCTCGCCCAAGACCGATGCGAAGCTGGGTGCCGCGCTGCGGCAATTTTTGGCCCTGCCGCAGGCCCAGCGCCACACCGCCTATGATGCCTGGAAATCCGCCCTGCTGACGCAGGATGGCGAGCCGCGCAAAAGCTTCGCCACCAAATCCTGCGGCGCCGATCAGGCCTGGGTGCAGACCCTGCTGACTGATGAGGCGCTGCGCCTGCGCGACCATGCCCAGCGAATCAACGCAGCCAATATGGTGGCCGCCACCCGCGCCCTGCTCGAACTCGCCGAGCCGGTGCTCAATGCCTATGCCCAGTCCAAGGCGCTGGCCGGGCAACTTGATTTCGACGACCTGATCACCGCCACCGAAACCCTGCTGCGTGACCCCGGCAGCGCCTGGGTGCTGTTCAAGCTGGATAGCGGGCTGGACCATGTGCTGCTCGATGAGGCGCAGGACAGCAATGCCAGCCAATGGGGCATCGTCCGCGCATTCACCTCGGATTTCTTCGCCGGTGAGAGCACGCGTGAGGCCAGCCGCAGCATTTTTGCCGTGGGCGATGTGAAGCAGTCGATCTACGCCTTCCAGGGCGCCGATCCGGTGGGCTTCGGCCAGGGGCGCGAGCATTTCGGCCAGGCGGTGCGGGCCGCCGAGGGGCGCTTCGAGGATGTGGCGCTGGAGGTCTCCTTCCGTTCCACGCCGCCGGTCCTCGCCCTGGTTGATGCCGTCTTTGATGGTGCGGCGGGTGAGGGTGTGGTGCCGCCGGAAGGCCGTTTGACCCATATCCCCCATCGCCAGGGCGCGGCCGGGCTGGTCGAGCTCTGGCCGCTGCAAATCGCGGCGCCCAAGGTCGATCCGCCGCGGTGGGATGTGGCGGAGGAGGATACCAGCATCGGCAATGCCCAGGCCCGCCTTGCCCGCGCCCTGGCGCTGCGCATCCGCCACATGCTCGCCCATGAGACCCTGCCGGCCCGCAGCGATGGCCCTGGCCAGCCAGAGGGGCGGCGCGTGCGGCCGGAGGATATCCTTATCCTCGTCCGCCGCCGCAATGCGCTGACGCGGCTGATCATCCGCGAGTTGAAAAAGGCCGAGGTCCCGGTTGGCGGGCTGGACCGCATTGCGCTCACCGCGCAGATCGGCGTGCAGGATGTGCTCGCATTGCTCGATGTGCTGCTGCTGCCGCAGGATGATCTGGCGCTGGCGGCGCTGCTGAAATCGCCGCTGGTTGGCCTTTCGGAGGAGGCGCTTTTCGATCTGGCGCAGCCCCGCGAGGGCAGCCTGCACGCGGCGCTCATGGCCCATCGCGGCGGCGAGGGCAGCCTGGGCATGGCGGCGGATTGGTTGGCCGGCTGGGCCGGGCGGGCCGATCAAGGCACGCCACATATGCTGCTGGCGCAGTTGCTTGGCGCTGATGGCGCGCGGCGCAAATTATTGGCACGGCTCGGCCCCGATGCCGCTGATGGGCTGGATGAATTGCTCAACGCCGCGCTGACCTTCGAGGCGCGGCACCCGCCCAGCCTGCAGGGGTTTTTGCACTGGCTGCGCGCCGGCGGCGCCGAGGTGAAGCGCGATGCGGAATCCTCAGCTGGGCTGGTGCGCATCATGACGGTGCATGGCGCCAAGGGGCTGCAGGCGCCCATCATCATCCTGCCCGACACCACGGGGCGCGGCCGCAGCGATACCGGGTTGCAATGGCTGAGCGACGAGGCCGGCCGGCCCCTGCCGCTATGGTCGCCCAGGGCGGAAAAACCCGCCCCTGAGGCTGTGGAGCGGCTGCGCGCCGAGGAGCGCGCCCGCGCCTTGCAAGAGGAGAACCGGCTGCTCTACGTGGCCCTGACCCGCGCTGAGGACCGGCTGCTGGTTTGCGGCTGGAGCCGGGATTCGGCGAAGCCTGAGGAATGGTACAGCCATATCGCCGCCGGCATGGCCCGGCTGCATGCCACGACCAGCGGCTTTGACAGCATGGGGGTGGAGGGTTTCTCCGGCGAGATGCTGACGCTGCGTGCGGCCCAGGAGGGCCCGCCGCGCAATGAGGCGGCCCGCCGCGCCAGCGGCCGGGAGAGCCTGCCGGCATGGGCCGCAACCCCCGCGCCGATTGAAGCCATGGCACGGGCGCGGGCACCCTCCTCGCTGCTCGATGAGGAGACCGGCCCGCCTGCGGCCGCGCCGCATTCGCCCTCCGACCCGCTGGGCCAAAGGTTTCGCCGTGGCCGGCTGATCCATGCCCTGCTGCAATCCCTGCCCAACCTGCCCGGCCCGGAGCGGGCGGGGGCGGCGGCGCGCTTTCTCGCCCGGCCCGGCCATGGGCTGGATGCCGCGGGCCAGAAGGCCATCGCGGCCGAGGTGATGGCGCTGCTCGATGACCCTGATTTCGCCGAGGCCTTTGGCCCCACCAGCCTGGCCGAGGCGCCGGTGGCGGGGCGGATAGGCGGGCAATTGCTGGTGGGGCAGGTGGACCGGCTATGTGTTTCCGACACAAGGGTGCTGGTGATCGACTACAAGACCAACCGCCCGCCGCCGGGCGCTGCGGGGGATGTCTCGGCCGGCTATCTGCGGCAGATGGCGGCCTACCGCGCCCTGTTGCGCCTGGCCTTCCCCGGGCGGGTGGTGCAATGCGCGCTGCTGTGGACCTATTCGGCACGGCTGATGCCGCTGGAGGATGCGCTGCTGGATATCCACCAGCCCACCACATCTTGACCACAGGCCTCCCGCACCCGACTTTCCAGGACCGACAGGCAAGGATCCCCCAATGAGCAAGCTCACCAAAGCCGTGACCGATGACAGCTTCAAGAAAGACGTGCTGGAGGCCGATGGCCCCGTGCTGGTCGATTTCTGGGCCGAATGGTGCGGCCCCTGCCGCATGGTGGCGCCGATGCTCGACGAGTTGGCGAGCGAATATGCCGGCAAGCTGACCATCGCCAAGGTCGATATCGACGAAAACCCGATGACACCGAATGAATACGCCGTGCGCGGCATCCCCACCATGATCCTGTTCAAGGATGGCAAGGCGGTGGACACCAAGGTGGGTGCTATGCCCAAGGGGCAGATGAAGAGCTGGATTGCGGGCCAGATCGGCGAGTAAGCCACTCCATCCCTTGACCCCTGGCCCGGGCTGCTGCAACCATTTCACCCAATGAGGGGCGAGTATAATCGCCCCCAGAGGCTGCAAGGCTTGCCGGGACTGGCTTGCCTCCCGCCGCGAGGCGGGACATCGGGACGGACGGGATACGCATGGGGCGTGTCCCGTCAGTGGCGTCAGCAATAGCGGGTGCTGCCGGGCTTGCGTGGGTTGCGGTGAGGCCACACCATTGGCCCACACAAACCCGCGGAGAATCCCATGACCCAGAACACCGAAGAGATCTGGCGGCTGGTTGAAGCCAATCAGCAGCCGATGATCGAACTGAGCGACCGCATCTGGGGCATGCCGGAGCTGTGCTATAATGAGCACCGCAGCTGCGCCGAGCATACCGCCGCGCTGCATGCGGCTGGCTTCCGGGTGACTGGCAATGTGGCCGATATCCCCACCGCGGTGATGGGCGAGGCGGGCGAAGGCGGGCCTATCATTGCCATTCTGGGCGAGTATGACGCGCTGCCGGGGCTGAGCCAGGAGGCCGATCTGGCCGAGCCGAGGCCGCTGCCAGGCGATGGCACCGGGCATGGCTGCGGGCATAATCTGCTGGGCACGGCGGCGATGCTGGCGGCGATTGCGGTGAAGGATTACCTGGCGGCGAATAACCTGCCGGGGCGGGTGCGGTATTATGGCTGCCCCGCTGAAGAAGGCGGCGCGGCCAAGGGTTTTATGGTGCGCGAGGGCGCATTTGACGATGTGGACATCGCCATTTCCTGGCACCCGAGCGCGTTTTCGGGGGTGATGGAGCCGATTTCGCTGGCCAATACCCGGATTGATTTCACCTTCATCGGCCGCTCCTCGCATGCGGCGGCGGCGCCGCATTTGGGGCGCTCTGCCCTTGATGCGGTGGAGCTGATGAATGTGGGCGTGAACTATATGCGCGAGCACATGCCATCCGATGCGCGGGTGCATTATGCCTATTTGGATGCCGGCGGGGTGGCGCCGAATGTGGTGCAGGGGCGGGCTGTTGTTCGCTACCTGATCCGGGCGCGGGATGTGCTGGAGTTGAACCGGCTGGTGGCGCGGGTGCGAAAAATTGCCGATGGGGCGGCTTTGATGACGGAGACCAGTGTTTCGACCCAGGTGATTTCCGCCGTGTCGAACCTGATGGGCAATAAGCCGCTGGAGGCGGCGATGCAGGCGAATTTGGAGCGGCTGGGGCCGCCGCCCTTTGATGATGCGGACCGCGAGGTGGCGAAGAAGTTCCAGGCGACGCTGAGTGCGGAGGATATTTCCGCCAGTTGGCGCCGGGCGGGGGTGCCGGAGCGGGATGTGCCGCTGTGCGATGCCGTGATCCCGGTGGATGCCAAGCCAGAGAAGATGATTGGCAGCACGGATGTGGGCGATGTTTCGTGGAAGGTGCCCACGGTGCAGGCGCGGGGTGCCACCTATGCGATTGGGACGCCTGGGCATTCCTGGCAGCTGACGGCGCAGGGAAAGAATGCCGCTTCGCATAAGGGCCTGGTGCATGTGGCCAAGGTGATGGCGGGGACGGCGGTGGATGCGCTGGTGAAGCCGGAGGTGATTGCGGCGGCGAAGGCGGAGCATGCGGCGAAGATGGCGAAGACGCCTTATGTGTGCCCGCTGCCGGAGGGGGCGAAGCCGGCGTTGGGGATGAGTCTTTAGTTTCAGTGTGTTGAGGCGGATATTCGCAAGAAGTGTTGTTTGCGGACAAATTGGTTTGGCGGGGCTGGGCGGGCTGAATTGGGAACTCGCCCCAGTGTGAATCATATCGCGTAACAGGTGACGCAGGGCATGATTTCGTCTCCTTTCGTGCGGGAGATCATACACCCATATCGATAAAAAGCAATAAAATCCTATTAGAGCGGTGCCGGCAAGGGTAGAATCGCGAATAGAGCTTCCGGCACGGCCCTGATCTGTGATTCATAGGTGTCCGGCAACCTCCGGAGATCCCTATGAGTTGGCGGCGTGGACAGACTTACTCTC
>Ga0214917_10002472_pt1 | contig 22432 bp, 34 predicted proteins | sample LL_1208_BB_MetaG_FD_177983 | JGI IMG/M metagenome (GOLD analysis project Ga0214917, IMG submission 177983) | Freshwater microbial communities from Lake Lanier, Atlanta, Georgia, United States - LL_1208_BB | ecosystem: Environmental > Aquatic > Freshwater > Lake | place: USA: Georgia | collected...
TGTGCGATACGACCAACAAAGTTACCAAGGTCATTGTATGACAAATACATTTCGTTGGTATCAAAATCTTCAGCTGATACTGTAATAAGGTCAACTTGAAGCTCTTTGTAATCAAATGACCAACAGTTCCCATTATGAAATATTTCATTTGGATTGAATTTATCAGTGATATAATCACGCATGTTACCATTAAAACCTTCCATTGATAATATGATATCGGCATCACCAAATGATGGTTTGTTTTTATAGAATAGAGGCATGACCACACGTTTAAAGTCTGGCCTTAACATATCCATAAGTTCAACACTGATAGTGTCAAATTCTGCTCTCTCGTATCTACGAGTAATTGTATTTTTAAGTGCCCTTCCACCCATTTTATTTACGTTTAACTATGAATTCAAATTCCACTTCTTTGCCTTGCGCCATTTCTTCTGCCACATCTAGCATTTCTTTCAAGTATTTTCTTCTGCTTATTGACCCTCCAGCAAATACAATTGTTAAGCCATAATTTTTTATTGGATAACCAGCTGGTGTGTTTCCCCAACCTTTACCATCGTGTGACAAGGCAAATTTTCCTTCTTGGAAATCATCATATTGTTGTTTGGTCAATCGGTATACCAATACGCTGTTGTTGAATACTGTTGAAAAAACAACCATTGAGTTATGTTCTGGAAAGTATTTTACATAGTTATTATATGTATCATTTCTACCAAAGTCCAAGCCGATTACTTTATAACCGTATTCTAAAAGGTGTTTACGTGTAAAAAACATATTATTTTATTTTGTGAATACAAAGGTAATAAAAATTTTTCTAATTACCAAATAAAACCATTAATAATTCCATTTTTGATATACTCGTTGTGAAAAGAATTCTTTTCATTTGCATAACCAATTGTCATGTGTAAATCAAAAAATGGTTTACCCAAACCTAATTCAGCTCTAACGCCTAATAAATTTTTGGTGCTTTCTTCATCCAAATTTAACCACCAATATTCTTTTTTAAAAGATGGACTTAATAATAAAGTTATCGGGACCGTTTGGTTGTCCCACTTTGTTTTTGATGAGTTCCATAAAGCATCAACTTCGGTGATGTCTTTTTTACCATTTTGTGACAAGTCACGTATGCTATCATTAATAAAAGATATGTGCGCACCCCTCAACGGTTTGTTTAATTCTAAACTATAACGTTTCTTTATAAACCAAGCATAGTAGTCTGTAACATCACCATCAAATATAACCATAACAACTCTCTTCCATGAAGCTTGTTCACGGTGTTTCTTGGTTCTATCTATTGGTTCGAACTTTATTTTACCATCTATGGTAATTCTGTCTTGCATTAAGCCAGCCTCAAAGGTTTCAAATATTCTCTCAAAAAAGCGTTCTTTTCACCACCTATCTTTTCCACCCAATGTTTGTAGTTATTAGCGTTTCTTTCTTCTAATTCTAATAATTGTTTTTCATTAGGTTTTTTTATACTATATGGTAAAGTCTCAGGGACAAAATCTGGGTACAATGTTCTGTTAAAAACTCGTTCATCAACCAAAAATACAAATGCTGTCAATTGATTACCCAAGTCTGGTTCATAAAAAGGAGAAACAAGCACACCAGCATCATAAAACGCTGTTAGATGTTTATTTAACGTACCAACATATGTTTCACTATTGTTGGTTGTGCCACCATTTAAAATAATAAATGTTTTATCTTTATTAGCCCACTTATCGTAAATTTTTTCTATTTTACCAGCACCTTTTACATTTTGGCCATATTCAACAACAGCATGGCCAAACTGAATAGCTTGTTGTATTGGGCTTATATTATAAGGCACCAAGCCATACATACGATATTCTAGGAACATCTCTGTTTTTCTAGGTTGTGAGTTAGGTTTAACAGTGCAATTGCTTATTCTAGCCTTAAAGGTTTCAGCGTCTATTTTTTCTTCATAGTAAGCTTCTTCGTAAAATGGGTAATCATTGCTATCGCTATCCCAATCTGATAATTTAAGAAGTCTGATGTTAGTTTCTAAACACCATTCATAAGCTGTTTTTAAAATATTAGTATCCATTTAACAAAGGTACTAAAAAAAATCAAAACTACCAAATCTTTCTAAAAAATTTTCTAACTTTGTATTTTAAAAAATACCAATAATGTCTAATTTCAAATATAATATCATCAACTAATGTTTATTTTTTAAAGCCATCTTCATCGTAATGATATTCTACACAAGGTTGTGGTCTACCATCCTTATCCAAATATATCCAATAACCATCTTCTTTTGTAATAGGCGGAATATACTCATCACCTTCATATTCTACCCATCTCCAATCTTTATTTTCAATACCCTCTGGTTTATCAGTTGGTAAACCTTCTTGCTCTAACCCATAATTCCAATTGCATGAACAACCTATTTTATCATCTGGATGTATTACACAATCATCACAAGAGTAAGGGTTTGAATCGTTTGAATACCCTGGTAAATAGACCCAAACGGCCATTTTTCCACAGTCACATTTATGTTTTGCCATTGTTTTGTTTTTCAGTTTGTAATTCTTCAAAACTTAAAAGACCTTTTCCGTACTTCTCCATTCTGTCAGTATATCTGTTTTTGACTCTTTGTGAGATAGGTATTGGGTTGCCTTCTTCGTCTATATGAACAAATTTAATATTTGTATGTACAACAACATCTTGTTTACCAGTGTAAACATTGTGTTTACGCACTTCAACATAAAGAGTTATTGATGTGTTTCCAAACTCTTTTACCGTTGCATAACATTTTATAATGTTACCAACTTTTACAGGATTTTTAAACACCAATTCGTCAATTTTTACTGTGACCATTCTTGGTGAATCACATATTTGAGCAGCGTATGCTGCTGATGCCAAATCAATTATAGACATCATTTCCCCACCAAACATATTTGAGTGAACACCCAACTGATTAGCGGTGCAAATATTTGTTGTTACTAATTCCATTACCAATTACGTGTGTCGTCTTCAAATAATGCTGGGTTATTTTTTATCCATTCTAAAAATAATGGTTGCATTTCTGGAGGTAGCATAAAACCACCCATATAAACAACATTCATTACAATCTCAATTTCTTGGCCAGCTTGAAGAGTCAATCCTCTCGCCACCTCAACCGTTTTTTTTAATTTATATACTCTGTTCTTAATCATGGTACAAATATACTAAATCTTTAGGAAATGGAAAGTTAAACAGGTAATTTAAAAAACATTTCTCTAACTTTATTTGACACATACTTACCAATGTCTTTTGGTTCCAAATTATTTTGAACTAGAGTATCTGTTTCTTCTTTTATAATGTCATTCACAACCCACCTCATAACGTCACCAAGTTTTTTAACATCAACAGGTTCATTATTAGGAAAAATCTTTTCAATAGCTTGATTGAATCTGCTTTCTGTTACAGCATAATCAACAAACTCTTTAATGGAAGTAATCTTTTCAGTATCAACAGACGCAAGTTTTTTAACCTTGCTTGAGGAGTGCTTCTCCCCTTTCACCTTAAACCGATGAATGTTTCCTTTAAGCTCACATGACCATACAATACCCTCACCAATACCAGAGAACCCAAAAGCTTTTACAACTGGGCACTCTTCCTCAACAGATAGAGTGAGCTCACCCAATTTATTTTGAACCAATTCTGGCATGTTAAAATCAATATCCATGCTGTACGTTTCAAAATCATCAATGTTGTAAATCTTGGCTTCGTTGTTTTTCAAATCAGTATAATCCACCCAATAAGCGGAAGGTTGTTTTTCAACACCTTCAATATGATGTGGGGTTACTTTAACACCAAAAATGAAAAATGATTTTGGGAGATTGCAAATTGCAACACCTTTTTGAATGTTACCACCACACCACTCACCGTAAATTGAAATAGTGTTTTTTGTAGTATCAATGTTGCTACGTTCTGCAATTTTAGCAAACATACTAGCAAATTGTTCTTTGTTAGCATCAGCAAAAAAAGCGAAGCCAGCATTATCTTTTTCAGGTGTGATAATGTTTTCACGTGATTGATACCACAGGCCATCAAGGTCATTAAAACAAACACCAGCATTGGTTCCATGAAGTTTTACAGTACCTTTAAATGTTAGAACTGGTTTAGGTAGTGTAGAATCATAAATAGCTTCACCGTTTTCATCCAAACCAACAAAGTTGTATTGACGATTAATACCAGCAATTACGTTTCTGAATTGTTCAATACTAGGAAAAGAAATGTGTTTTTTCATTTGTGATTAATTATACCCACAAAGGTACGAAATATTTTTCATTTTTCCAAATCTTTTTCAATAAATATACATATTTATATGTATAAACACATACAAAATGAAAAATAGAAAACTGGTATCTTTCACATTATCACACGAAATAATCGAAAAATTAAATAAGCTAGTAAAAACCAAATCTATTAATAAATCAGCTTTTATTGAGAGATTGATAAATGAAGAAATAAACAAAAATGAAAAATAATAAAAATTATATCATATATAAAATAACTAATATTATTAATGGTAAATCTTACATTGGTTTAACATGTAGGGACATCAATACTCGTAAATATGAACACATACAAGAGAGTAAAACAAATAGCTATTTTAAGATTCACCAAGCGATAAGAAAATATGGTGTCAATAATTTTATTTGGGAGATTATACAAACTAACTTATTAAATATTAAAGAAGCTAACAATTCTGAAATTTATTTTATCGAGAAATACAATACCTACAACAATGGTTATAACATGACTAAAGGAGGTGGTGGGCGTGAAGACTACTTCTTTTCTAATTTAGCCAGAGAAAGAATGAGACAAGCCAAATTAGGCACAACTAGAACTCAAGAATCTAAAGATAAACAATCAAAGAAAATGTCTGGTGTTAAAAAATCTGAAACACACCGACTAAATGTTATAAAAGCTATTACTGGTATTAAACGTTCTGATGAAACCAAAAAAACTATATCAGAACGTATGAAAGGTAAATACACAAAAGATAAAAACCCATCAGCAATAAAAGTAGTTATCTATGATTCAGAAAACAATATTAGATTTGTCTGTAATGGTGATTTTGAAACAGTGTGCAAAGAAAATGTTTTACCTACCAAAGCGTTACGAAAATCGTACTACAATGATGGTAAACCAATTTATAAAGGTAAAACAACTAAAAAAGAAGTTTTAATACAAAATAAAAACTTTATAGGGTGGTATGCCATTAAGCAGTAACACCTTTTATCATTTTTTCATTTGCAACTATCTCTTCTAACGAATCAGCTTTAATCTTATCATCTCTAAACCCTTTAAATGCTGGATATAACAACGAATAAGCACCAGATGAGTCATTAGAAAGACCCGAACATTTAACTTCAATAATCGAACCCAAAAGCTTCTCTTGATTATCAGTAATATATTGCATGTCTTTTTCTTTCAACCCTTGTGGTTGGGTTTTTAATAAACCGTCTGATGATTCACAAACCAAAGAAGAAATTACATTTTCATTTTTGGTACCTTTAGTACCGTAATTAAAACCAACTATTTTTAAATCAACATTCATCTCGATTTTTAGTTTGATTTGCCAATTAGGTTTACCATCTTTCCACTCACCATCGTAAGCTTTCAATATTGTTCCTTCTTGTGGCACCCCATCAATTTCAGTGGCCAATACTTCTTGAAAGTGTTCCATTGCTTCGCCATATGTCTTAACAAACTTGGAGTTAATTAAACTAACCATTGTTGAGCTTGACAGACTAATAAGACTAGAAGCATTGTTCAAACGAATGTAATAGGGGTTGTTTGATTTTTTTTCAAAGTATTCATCAACAGTTATCATATCCCATACGGTGTAACGAACATTATTAAGTGCTGTTTTAAAACTACCGTGTTTCTTCTCAAATGTAGCAATTTTCTTTTGCGTTTCAGATTCTGTGCGCTCATTACGTTTACCTTGAATATCAATCAAAGAAGCAATGATACCGTTGCTCTCATAACGAGGAACACCATCCATGGTTAATTCACCGTTTAATACACAATCTTGAAATAAAGCTAATTCAGAAACAAATTTAGCACCAGTTAACACGGTTGGTTCACCACTACGACTCTCAAGTTCAACTTCACCGCTACGAATAATAGCGTTGCAATAACGGCCATCCATTTTAATTTGAGAAAAGCCGCCTTTCCCTTTTTTAAAAACTTCACGAGCCTTTTTCTCATCGAATGAAATCGCACCCATGTAAGGAGTTTCTTCGATAAGGTCTTTGAAAACCTTATTGATAAACGTAGTTCCCATTCCAATCTTGCAATCCTTTTCAATAATACGCTCAATGATGTATGCATCTTCAGAAGATACTCCACTTAAAAGCGTTATAAGCCAATTAATGGCTTCACTACCAGTGTAAGTTCTATCAGTAATAAATTTTAACCCATCTAATGCCCATTCTAAGTTTTCACCACCATTGTTGTCTGGAGTATAGTCTGGAAGTTGTTTGATAAAGAACTTTACCCTCTTTGAGTCGGCCATATAAAGCACACGCTTTAACAGTTCGTTATCTTTATACTTTTTAAGGATTTCAATTTTTTGGTTGGTGCTTGATTCAGCAGCTATTTCGTCAAAGATTTGTTTGATACTCATATCGTTTTTTGTTTTGTTAATGCAAAGGTAGTAATTTTTTTTGAAACTACCAAATTTAAATTGGCGGCTCGTTAAAAATCATTTCCTCTCTTCCGTCAGAATGTTCATCACAAAGAGTTTTTAACCAAACACCTTTTCTTAAAACACCTTCAGAACCACACTTCTCACAAATTTTATAAGATAATTTTTCATACTTTGATGTTATCTCATATAACGCACTATCGCTGTTCTCAATATAAAAACGTAACCCTCCAAATTTTTCTTTAACTTGGACCAATTTTTTATCCCAACCAGCTGCAATCAATTCTTCAATTAGGCTCTTAATCAAACCATACCAACCTTTATCCACAGCAAAAAAATCAGTGTTTAATATCGGCCCCAAGTCTTTACGCCAACTTCTTTCCAACCCACCAATTGAGGCTAGGTACTCGTCAAATTGTTCTTTTGTTACAGTGTCAAAACTTCCTGTGTTGTATTCCATACTGCTTTTTTTATTAGGTTAATACCATCTAATTCTTCATTTTCAAAACGTCCATCCATTTCACGCAAAACATACAATATGACGCCAGCTTCTTCAGCGATAGCTTTAAGAGTTTCACCATCTTTGGTTAAGTCTAAATCGCCATACCAAATCTTACCATCTTTAGCTGTTACCAAATTAGCATTGAAACAGACAACACTATTAGGGTTTGCATCTCTGTAGCCGCTTTTTGACATTGATAGAATTCTGCCAATTGCAAAATCATTGTTTCTAAGTAATTCTTTTATATTCATAATTTACAAATTTACCAAATTAATTTTAAGAAAACAAGAATCCTCTAAGATTTCTTAGAGGATTTTGTATAACGCTTTATCATCATATTTTAACATAAAGTCTTCAATAGAAGATACTTTTCCATCGTTTAACCCAAAGAACAAACCAGTGAAGTTTTTAACTTCTCTTTTATCACAAACTTCAAAAACTGCTTGCGCATATTTTTTCTTTTCTTGTGGTGTTATGTTCTTTGGACGCAAAGTTTTAAGTTCGTCCCAAACAAAGTTTAGCTTCGTGATTAACGCATCGTAGTTTGTTTTTAACTTATACAATTCGTCTTTTCTTTCTGGGAATGTAGAAGCAAATTCTTCTATTTCGTTGGATTTCACAATAGTTAATATATTGTGTTCAGCTGTCTTTCCTTTCAAGTGATGAACCGCAACATAAGCTGGATTCTTTATCTTTACTCGGTTGTGTTTCGCATCGACCACAACATAACCTTCGTCATGCCATGTCATGTTGTCAAATGTCTTCAACAAGGTTCCAACATTTTTAACGTTTAAATCGTATGCCTTAACACGTGGGACACCCAATTCTTCAGAAACCCTTGTCAATTCATCGAAAGACAATTCTTCCAATGTTTCTAGATTCCTAACAGTCAACAAAGTGGCTGATGACTCACCATGAGGTTTAACAACGATATTATAAGGTGTTGTTAATTCAAATACATAAGTGTAACCAGCATTAAACTTTGATGTGTCTAAGTTATATTTTTCTTTAACAGTCTTCCAAAATAATTGATTGAATGTCGTGCCAGTTTTATTATTAACTTCACCTTCACCATCAGCAGTGCCTGTAGTTCCAGCATACCACGTCATGTCATTCCAATCATAATAAACTTGAATGCATGTACCATCAAGTTTTTCTAAAACGTGTGCAGAATCCCAATCAATTTTGTGTGCGTTGCCTTCTTCAGCGTTAAAAAATTTGGTAAACGCCAAAGACATAACTTTCCAAGAATTTATTTCTAAAATAAGACCACGACATTCTTGCACTTCTTGTTCAGCCATCAATGATGGAGCCGACAATTGGTCATATTTTAAAAGAATTTTGTTCTCATAGACCCTAGATTTAAGGTTGAACTTGGTTATGGCTTTTGCTAAACCATTTTTATTAATAAATTTTTGTATTGCTAACATAACCTTTGATTTAGATTGCAAAGGTATAAAAAATTTTTGACAATACCAAATATAATCAAAAAAAGTTGTAGCCCCATCTAGAATCGAACTAGAAATTAATCTTTAGAAGAGATTTGTTATATCCATTTAACTATGAGGCCGTATTTTACGGTCTAATTAAGTTAACCAAGAAACAATAGAATTTATTCTTTTGTTGGTTCATCATCCAACCCTAACATTTTCCTAATCATTTCTTCGTTAGGGATATCAGACCAAAAATCACCCATGTTTTCCATTAATTTTTTAGCTGAAAACATAGCACATAAATTCGCAAATTCAACTGAATCTTTCTCTTCTAAGATAACACCTGATATAAGAATAAGAAAATTACCTGATTGTGTTATAGAGTAATCATTTATTTCATTACCCTCTTTTATTAAAGAACGACCCATCTCAATAAATTTATCGCTTAGCTCAATTCTTCTTTCCATTGTTTTATTTTTTTCACTCATAATGCAAATATACTACTATTTTTTACAAGTTGCAAGTTTATTTTGTAATTTCTGTAACAAAACCAGTAATAAAAAAAGGTTTGATATCTTGCCATTTAGTGATATCATTAGAATCTTTTGGTTTACCGCCTTCTTGGTTTACCGCAATAGTAACATGTGGAACAGCCTTTTTAGATGGATACCCTTCAACTTGTACAGCCATTGCCATATCAGACAAACCAACTTTGGTTACCTTCAAAATAACTTCCTTGCCAATGTCTGTCTTATCCTTTAACTCACCCATTGTTATTGTCATGTGATGAGCAAATGTTTTCCAACCATCAGGAATATCCAAGGCAAATCTGTCAATTAATTTGTTGTGCGAAGCTTTATCTAGAAGAACACAAGAATATAATACATTTGATTTATTATACATATCCTTAGATTCCAAAACACTTTTAAGAGTAAGGGGACCTTGCGCTGTGTGACTTGCAATCATCGCTTCAATTTTCTCCAATGGAACACCATGAGTGTTTCTTGCAGCTAATTGTTGTGCTTCAAGACCAGCTGTACCAACGTCAACAAACTTTATATTGTTATCAGCAAAGCCCATTTCTAGTGCCGCTACAACATACGCTTTTGGTTCGTTTTGCTTAATGTTGGTGTTATCTACGATAACTGGTGTAACACCAGCTTTCATAGAGGCAATAGCGTCTTTTAGGTTTTGTGAATGCATCTTGCTTAAAGCACTAAAATCACCTGTAGCAATCATATTAGCAAAAAATTCACGATAATCACCAGATTTTTCAATGAGGTCATCAGTCGAGTGAATTTTACCTTGGCCTACAAGTGATTTAGCTTTGGTTGACTTTCCAGCACCTAGCTACGGCACCCCTCTCATGATGATTAACATCTGAGAGGGGCGACTTACTTCTACATTTAATATGTTTTTAGATACTGGTAATAAACCTTCTCTTAAAACTTTTTTAATATTATTTTTCATTTATTAATTTTTTATACTTAATTTCATATTTAGGTAAAAATTTTATTAGCTTATCACTGTATAATTTTTTTATCTCTTCATCAGTTAATTTACCTACATCAACTAATTTATATTTAAACTTATTGACTTCACAAAAATTCAAAGCAGCTTCTTTTTTTCTAAGAACACCATCACTATTCCATAATTTTTTTGGTTTACACTCAATTATATATTTATCATCAATTATAAAATCTGGAAAATAATTACGATTGTTACCTTTATAATCAACATATTTAATTCTGAATTTATTGGACTCACCAGAAACCCATTTTAAACTAAATCTTTCAATAATTTTAATCATATAAGTTAATTCTCTAATACTTCTAAAATACCAACCTTTATACCAACCTGACCAACCATTACCAGAACCAGTTGGTGAAGGCTTGCCATACATTGGATTTTTATCACCTTTAGTGTTATTAGACTGCTTCTCTTTATATGCCAACATTTTTTGGTCGGCTACAATAAAACCATATTTATCAACCCAAATATCATACACAGATTTACCGTTCATTGGATTATTAACGCCACCAAAAAGTGATTTCATTTTTTCAATAGTTTCTTTCTTATGTTTTTTACCTAACTTAATTTTTGATTGTTTTTCTATTGTTTCATTACTATGTTTTTTACCAAACATTGGATTTTTTTCACCTTTTTTACCAAACATACCATTTTTTTCACCACTAGCAGCACATTTTCTACAATTTGAATTATTTTTTATTGAAGAATTATAACCAAGTTCAGTTTTATACAATATGTTTGAACCACAAATTGGACAAATACGTTTAAATTCTTTCATAATATTCATTTTATTATAAATACTATGATAAATTCAAAACCACTCATTTCACGCAAAATAATTTTAACTGGGTATCAGCACCAGGAATGCCACGCATTACAATTAATTCTTGGTTAGGTCTTGTAACCGTAACACCAAGTATGTTTTTATCAACACTTTCACGCAATATTTCTTTAATTCTTTCTTTCATAAGTGCAAAGGTACAAAAAATATTTTATCTTTCCAAATAAATAAGTGAATTTTTAATCTTTGTTTTCCACCTCTAAAACATCTATAATGCTTGGGTTGTATACAATTATATGGTTACTCTTTTCTCTAGGCACTATTATTCCATCAATACCCATTTCTACCATGTTTCTAACAAAATCGACTGGTGTGTAGCGATAAAAGTCATACCAAATTTGTTGTGCAAGGTCTTTTTCTGTGTCATTGTAATCCATCATACTCTCAACGGCTAAGATAAGGCCTTTTTTAGGGTTCTCATGAAAATTTTGTGCTGTATCTTCCCAATCTGGTGCAGACTGTAACATTTTTGTTGTAAAGGAACGCCATTTATTTTTATTAATGGGTGTCATATCCATTAACTTTCTTGGTGTTAACTTAACACTATAAAGATTTTTACCATACATTTCAGACTCTTCTTTTAAAGTGGTAAAATATATTCCTGGGCCTTCTTGGTCAGTTGCTTCTTCTTTTCCAACAAATTCGTCAGAAAATTTTTGGATGTCAGAATTTGTTCCATGGTATACGATGTATTCCCCACCATAAACAATTTCATTTAAATGTTCATTTAATAATTTTTTAATTAATTTTTTCATATTAAATATTCACATAGTTGGTACCAGCAATAAAATCACCAGTGTTATGTTTTGCCAATAATTGTTGCCAATTATAACCAAATGTTTTTTCAAAATGTGGTTTATCTTTAAATGATTTCCAATCACCACCCCATGACCAACCATTAGCTTTCAATATATCAACAACTTCCATCCAGTCGGCTTTTCCATCTTTATCAAAATCAACGTTGTCTTCCCAACTAGCAGTTTTATTATCTTTAATTAAAACGATATCCAAAGCCAAACCGAAATTATGAATAGACTGACCACCTTTGGCTTTTGTAACCACACCTAATCTATTTCCATTGGCATCAAATAATTTTGTTCTGCCTTGAGCATATAAAGCATCTTGTTCAGCAAATGTTCTAAGAGTGTATGCAAATCTGCATATTGCTCTCCCAGTTAAAGCTGGTACTATTTGATTTTTGTAAATGTTTTCAACTTCAGTTCTAACTTTGGGGTGTAAAAGCTGAATTCTACTTAATGTAACGCTATCCATAACTATATTTTTAAAAGAGTTTTATAATTTTTAATGACATATAAAACCAATGTTATTATTCCTGTAACTATAAATATCTTGGCTAAGCCTAATGGTGTACCATATAATTCATGTAACATCCAAAAAACATTTGTCATAACCCATGAAGAAAATATGGTATTTGTAGATATTAATCTTTTTGTTTTAAACAACAAATAGATTGTTAAGATTACTGTTGGAATGGCCATCGACATGGCTAATATTTTCCATTTTAAAAGCCAAAATACATCTTTTAAAAGCCAAAAACTAAACTGAAAAAAATCTACGTTGTCATCATTTTGAGCCATCTTCAATGATTACCATTTTGTCTCCGTTTCTATCTATTAAAATATATTCGCACTTAATTAATCCAAATTCGTCCAAGTGTGCTAAAACCTCTTCAGCAGTAAAACAAGAACATGAATAAATATCAAATTGAAACATTGATGGTTCATATTTTTCCCATATATGGATTGATGCATGTGATGTCGCTAATGTTACAGTACCTGTCAATCCTTCGTTACCTTCTTCATGCACATAAACTGAAGTTGGTCCAGCAACCACAACCATCCTAACTTTTTCAACTAACTCAATAAACCATTTATTTAAAACATCAACTTCCGTTGGTGGGTTTTTAATAGTACCCTTAACTATCAAATGTAGGTGGTTTGGTATAAACATTGGTTAAATTTATCAATAAATATTAACCAAAATCAAAAAGTCTATGGCGGAGAACTGGTTAATCGAAAACCATGCGCTTTTTAGGCGCACACATTGTTTAGCAAACAAGTCTGGGGCCCTGCCCAGTTAGCTCTCCATAGTGGTCCCAGAGGGACTCGAACCCCCATAAAGGGCTTAGAAGACCCTTGTCCTTCCGTTGAACGATGGAACCATGACGAACTCCGATTTTTTAGTAACGTTGTTCAAGTAAACCTTATTTGTACAGACGGAGGGACTCGAACCCACATTTGCAACTCCATTTACGAATACTAAGTTCGTAGCTTAGCTCGGTTACATCTGCATAATGTTGCGTAGATGGGAGCCGACCCCATTTGACATTCCTTATGAGAGATTGTTGTATTCCAATAACCTACGCAATGTTGCTCCCCATGCTATAGCGGATTGTGAAGGAATCGAACCTCCGTAAACTATTCGCCCCCGTGTTAACAGCACGGTGCTCTAAAACCACTGAGCTAACAATCCATATTGTAGGCACGGTGAGATTCGAACTCACGTTTTCAACATACCTCTACGGTTATAATGTGTATAAGACATCATCGGTACGTGCCCATTTATAACATCACTACTATTTGTTATTTGTCATGACATCCTTCTTTTCATAAGTAAGTAGAAGATTTAGAAATCTTAGCCATGTCTTTTGTCGTGAGAGTTGGAATCGAACCAACCTATAGAGTTTCCTCTCCAGTGTATCAGACTGGTGCCTAAACCGATAGGCTACCTCACGTTATAGTGGAAGTTTTATTGCTTCCACCTTGTCATTCTATTGTACTTCCAAGTTTTATACATTCTAACTTGGTAATTGAATATCCTTTTAATAGGGTTTTTAAACCCTTTTCTGTATTTTGGATATTCTTCAACACCATCATCCCAATATGGAGGATAATGTTCGTTAAAGTGAATAATCTTATATTCACGTCCATTGTTTGCTTTGTTCAGTTTTGCTCTGTTTCTATTTTTGCTCATATTTAAGGAGCCTATTGTTTAGTAGGCACCTAGAGCATGTCAAATTGTTTTTTCATATTAATTTATTTTAATTTTCCCAATCCCTAAACCGCCCCAGTTTATTATCATATTCACTGGCATCCCACTCATGGAGTCCAAACCATTGTTTGGTGACGGTTAAAGATTATTAGGGTGTTAGAGGAGTTTCGAAATCCCGACCTCTGGCTTCACAAACCAGCGCTCTGCCTCTGAGCTACTAACACCATGTAAGAGGAAGGTGGAGGACCCGACCCCCTGACGGCTCATCACCGCCACCCTAGTTTTCAAGACTAGTTTCGCTCCATGCGAGGCACCTTCCTTATTTTGCACGGGTACTAAGATTCGAACTCAGAACTGTGGTTTTGGAGACCATTATGATACCATTTCACCATACCCGTGTATTAAACCACCATGTCAAAGAACTACGTAGATAAACACTCTACCATGTTCGTTGATGAACCTAAGTTCACCAAAATATCCAGCTTCTTCAGCTTTCTTTTTATATGCCTCGTAAAGCTCATCAAAATTCTTGGTTAATTTTGTTGCTTTTACGATTCCAAGTTTTTTGAGTCTTTGTTCAGCCATTTTGTTAAAATAAAAAACCCGATTTAGATTTTATTCTGAATCGGGTTCTTCTTTATTGTTTGTTTATGATTCCTATAGGTCATCAAAGAAACTTACAGACATAGCCGATTCAAGCGGATTACTATTGCGTCTCCACATGCTAATCGAATTTATATGTATGTTAATGTTTCTCATCTTTTTGTTTTTTTGGGTTGCCCCTGTTTCTATTAAATATGTCTTTGTTTATAAAAGTTATGCAAAGGTACTAAACTTTTTTGAAAAAAGCAAGTCTTTTTTAAATTTTTTTTATGATACGTCAAACTCATCCAAATATACCGTAACCTCTGGGTGATTCATTTCAAGATAAGAAACGACTTCTTTTGGGTTCTTTGTCATTGGAATATCTGTACCAAATTTATTATTAAAGTCTTCTACTGAACGTATTTTTTCTTGTTTACCATCTTTGTAAATAATATATATACCATATATGATGTTCATTACTGAACCATTATATTCTGGTCTTGCAACTAATATCTCTTTTACACCATCAAAAAATGATGGTCTTTCAGCATATGGGTCAATACCATATTCAATGCTTCTAGAAGCTTGTTCATAATCGTCACCATCATAATATTCGGCTTCATCAATTCCCATTCCAAAGCTAGCTACTGTTGTGTCAGCATCGAAAAAATCAGAAACAATAAATTTATCCTCACCAACTTGGTTTACGTGTTGAGCCACGCCACCTTCTTCATCAGAAATTCTTTTTGCTTCGGCTTTGGCATCCTCAAAGGACATTCCATAAGCTTCATCTAATCTTTTTATTTTGTTAAAAGTTTTTGCAAATGACTCAACGATAGCTTTTTCTCTATCTGCTAATAAAGCTTTTCTTTTTGCTTCAGTTATAATTTCTCTTTTTTTCATAGTATTTGTTTATAGATATAAATATCTTAAAACTTAGAAAAATTAGAAATCATCTTCATCATCAAAAGCGTCTTCTTGGTCATAATAGCCGTCTTCCTCTTCATCCAAAATCTCATCTTCTTCCTCTTCTATTTGTTGTTCCAAAAATTCTTCATCAATGAAAGTGCCAAATCCTTCGCTAAAAACTTTTTTTAACGCTTTAAATTCTTCAGCGCTAACTTCTTTGAAATCCAATTTAGATAACAAGTCATTACCATCTGCAAATTCTAATTCAACATCGTTTGCTAATGGGAAGTAAAAAGCCCATCTAATACTTTCGGCTAAACTTTCAAATGATTCTACTTCTTTTTCTGACATAAGTCTGAATCCAGATATTTCAACATCGTTTATCTGGTCACTGAACGTTACGATATATTTTGCCATATTTTGTAAATATGAAATAAATATATCACAACCCTTAAAAAAATAAAGTGTTATGTTAAACCAAGCAGTTTTTTAAAGTTATCTGTTTCAATTTTATTGATGGCTTTTCCTACTTCTGGGCCTGGTTTAATATTCATTTTATCCATTACTTCTGGTCCGCTTACAGTCAATCTAAATTCTTCAAAAGCATCTAACAGTTGAGAGGGTACGTTTTCTTTACCGCAAAAGTCTCTAATTTGTTCTGGTGTTACACCAGAACTTTGTTCTGCTTTCTTAAGGATTACTGCCGTATCAACATCCAATTTCAACATAGCTATGAGGAATGTAATCGCCTTGATTTCTTCAACAGTGTATTTAAGTTCATTCAATTTTTTCTTTAACACATCTAAGTTGTTTTTCTTAAGAAGTCTAGCCAACAACACAATGTAATCATCATGGTTATAGTTGCCAAGTCTAGAAACAACTCCCATATCAACATCTAGCCCTTTGAATATCCAATCAAACAAACCATATTTGTCTAGCATCTGCAAAAAATCTTTTTGTGATTTTGCTGAAACGATACCTTTTATAAATTCGTCACGAATTCTTTCACCTGATATACCTTCTAAACTAGCGTCTTTTTTTAACGCTAAATCAGTTGCTGGGTCTAATTGATTGCCAAACCTACCAGCAAAACGAATTGCTCTTAATATCCTAAGTCTATCTTCACCAAATCTATCCTCTGGCGCACCTACAGTTCTTACAATACCTTTTTTAAGGTCTTCAACACCTCCAACAAGGTCAACTATTTCCTTGGTATCAATATCGTAAAATAAAGCATTGATTGTAAGGTCACGTCTTTTAACGTCACCTTCAATATCAGTAAAACTTACAGAATCTGGTCTTCTGCCAGAGCCAATATCGGTTCTAAAAGTGGCGATTTCGTATTCGCCTTGGTCTGTAAAAACATTGATGACGCCAAAAGCTTTTCCTGTCGGAAGAGTTCTAAACCCAGCATCATTCATAATTTCTTCTACTTTATCTGGAACCGCATCAGTGGCCAAATCAAAATCTTTTGGTTGTTTACCTAGCAACGCATCACGAACGGCCCCACCAACTATGTAAAGTTTAAACCCATTTTTTACAAATACATCTTTTATATCTTGTATATCACTTGGTATTGGAAGATTGAACTTTATACGTTCTTCACGCACGAGCCCTTCTCTAAGTATATGTTTTATGTTCTCTTTCATAGCTTGGTTTATCAATAAATAGTTTTAATAATGTAAAATATGTTTTTTGTTTTTTATTCTTGCGAATTTAAGTTCTTTTTCCACAGACAACCTAACAGTAGTAACTGATGTATTATATTTTTTACTGATTTCTGCATAAGTTAAAGGAGAATTATTTAAAAGTCCAAAATAATCACACACATAACGTGCCGATTTTGGGTTCATCCTACCAACAATTCTAAATAAAAAAGCTTTTCTTTCATTACAAAGAACCATTTCATCAGCTGGAATAGAATCAGTATCAGATAACAAATCAATCATTTCAGTGCTTTCATCTTCATTAATCATTCTGTTTAAACTTTTTTCAAATTTATTCATTCTTAAAAGATTATCAAGCTCATTTATTTTGTCAACTGAACCTATTTCACCATCTTCTAACATTTTTTCAAAAACTTCTAAAACACTGATATCACAACCATATTCTTGTTCCATCTGATTATGTTTTTTCGTGAAGTTTGTAATATCTTTTCTGGTGTAACTAGGAATTCTAATAGTTTTAATGTTGTCTTGAATGCATTTTAAAATACTTTGTCTAATCCACCACACAGCATAAGAAATGAATTTGTTTTCTGTTTTGTAATCAAACTTATTAATCGCTACCCATAGCCCAGCATTGCCTTCGTTAATTAAATCTTCTAGCACAAGTGTATTGGATGAAGTCAGCGTGTTTGCATAATGTCTAGCAACTGATAAGACAAACAAAAGATTATGTTTGCAAATCTTTTCTAATATTTTTTCATTACCAGTTTTTTCATATTCTTTAAACAAAGCTTGTTCTTCGTCTTTTGTCAATGGCTTGTATTTCTTTATATCGTTCATATAACGATTATACTGATTAACGTCACCTTTTGCTACGATTTTTCCGTTGCCACCTTTGTTGTAGTTGTAATTCATTTTTTTTTAAGTTTATGCAAAGGTATAAAAAATATTTGAAACCACCAAATAAAAAAAGGGCCTAAGCCCTTATTTTTTATTGATATAAAATCTTGCCAAATCTGAGCACTTTTTCTTTAAATTCTTCAAATGTGCCATTATTCTCAATTATTATATCGGCACAGCTTTTATCTATATCAAACGAATCAGCTGGTTCCAATGGTAATCTATCAGATGCATCAATCCACACAATTATATCAAATAACCCTTGTCTCATACATTCATTGATTTCTTCTCTATCACGCATTCCTACATAGCAATCAGAATTCTTTAATATTTCTTTGGCAAGCTTGGCCCTATCATTTTTGTTATAATCACAAATCATAGTTTTCCATTCAGCTCTGTGATTAACACGGTCTTCAAAACATTCTTCTGGTGTTTTATAACCATACTTATCTTTTAAAGAGTCATACAAAAATATGTTAGCAGCAGCTTGTGATGATGATTGAAAAGACAAACCAAAATGTTCGTTTAATATTTCAGCAAAGCTATCTTTGCCGTGACGCATATTTCCTAAAATTAAAAGTTTTTTATTCATAGCGCAAAGATACAAAATTTTTAAGATTTAAACAAGTTTTTACAAAAAAAAGCCTCACGAAGAGGCTTTTAATAATTTCAGAATAGTTTTGTTTTCTGTTTTCCTAATAGAATTTTAAATTGCTGAAACTATTCTTTTTTGGTAGCGGAGGGTGGACTCGAACCACCGACCTCAAGGTTATGAGCCTTGCGAGCTACCCCTGCTCTACTCCGCAATATAAGTTAAGAAAAGAAACAACTTGTCTTTCAAGGATTATGTTTCAATTCTTTTTAGTAGGGGAAATGAGCCTTGCACTCATATCAACACCCCCAATTCGGGTGGTGTCTTTCCTTAGACGATTCCCCTATTTATCCCAAGATGGCTGTTCGTATTTATTTTACAGGACTCCCGTTTACCTGGCAGTTTTTTGGCATGACCTCCGTCATGAAGTATTTTTTTACATGGTCTTACGCCATGGTAGTTTTAGCTTAAAGTTGAACCTACAAGCTAGACCTGTTGCCAAGCCTATTGTAGCAGTTGAACTTTAAAAAGACCTACATACTTTTTGTGGTCAATTTGTAGTTTTAAGTTCGTTTGCAGAACCCATCTTTTTGGATAATTTATGTTAATGAACGATTTAGTAATATATATGCAAAGGTACGAAAAAAATCATCAGTTGTCAAGTAAAATCAAAAAAAAAATTTAATTGCTTGTTTTGTGTTGGTAAGGCACTTCATTGATAATGACATAAATTATATGTTTATTATCAACAGAATGAACAACATTTAAAACTTCATAATACAACCCATCAAAGAAAATATATTCATCTCTTCTTGGTAGAGTATAAAGTTTAATATTATTTTTAACAACATTCCATTTACTATCTAAAAATGATACCGTATACTTTGTTTTAAACATAATAAAATATAAGGACTTATTTTTATTAAGTCAAGTATTTATATATAACGATAACACACAATAAAATTCAAAGAACATGAACTCAGTTAGTAACGGATGCGGATGTGGTAAGCCGAAACCAACCCAAACAACAACCACAACTACTCCCCCAACACCTAGTAAATAAGTGTTAAGGACACCAAAATTACCCCCAATAAAGCGATTTACTGGGGGTTTTTATTTTACACCCAGTGGCATGAAGTATCGGATGTAAATCTGGTAGAGTGGAGCGTAGGGGAATTATGACCAATTACTAGCTATCAACTTACAAAATTCAACCATTTGTTCATGTGTCATATTATTTTTAGCTAGATTAGTAGCTGCACTAATAAATTGAATATTTCCTTTTATATAACCTAAATTTGAATCTATTCTATCTAATGAAGCCATAAAAATTAAACTTTCATCTTTAATTCTAATTGGGTGAATTAATTTAACACCGCTATATGGACACAAACCATTTTGTTTATCCCATTGTTCAAGTAAATCATCAAGTGTTATGTTAAATTCTTGATTTCTGTATTTAGCCCTTCTGAAATGTTCACGTAGTCCAGTATATTTGTCAGATTTTGTCACTCCTTTTAGATACTCAGCTCTACCGCTATGTAATTGGTTGTGATTAACTATACTAGAACAGGATAATGAGCAATAGTTATTGGAGCCACGTTTTTTATTTCTTCTAACTTCACTTCCGTCTTTCATAAATAACTTATTACAATTTGGGTTACCGCACAAAACTTCAATTTGAGGTCTTTGATATTTCTTTTTTGTTTCCATACATATAAATATGTTCATTCCACAAAAAAATATCATTCCACTATAATTTAAAATAAAAATGCCTAATATAAGCGAATATATTAGGCATAAATTACTGTTGTCCTTGGTAAGGCAGTAGTTAAATAACTTTTTGTTAACCTCCTAGTCATCATTTCTAATGTGCAATCACCACTACGTGCAAGTGGGTTAACTCGGTGATTTGGAGTGTAGGGGAATCGAACCCCTGTGTTGAATACTCTTCAAAGACTTTCTACATGTTTAGCCTAATTTTCTAACGAAGCCAAATATCTTGATTATTTGTGAAGGAAATCAAGAGACCCTAATGGTCTACCATCATGCCGTGGAACATACCACGATGAAGTGAATTATCACTATCAGCTATATTAGGCTACAGCAAGCTCTCCAGCGAAACTGCAAGCAGCTTCGTTAAGGAAATTTTCGGATACAACAAAATCGTTGCCATCTAAAAGTGTTAATAGCGAGATTAAAGTGCTTCCATCTAGCACTACATGCTTACCAATTACGACTATATTCAGTCAATACCTTGGACACCCCATAAGTTAAAGAACGTATGATATAAATATGTGACCTATTAAAAAAGGCCACATATCTCTATCTCTATTGCAAAGGTACTAAATCATTTTTAAAAATGCAAGTACTTTACAAATTATTTTTTCTTTTTATTAGTTATGATATTGTCTATGATTCCATAGGCAAGAGCTTCATCTGAATTTAGCCATTTGTCACGGCTAGCATCATCCATAACTTGTTTTGGGTCTTTGTCTGTGTATTTACCAAGAAGACCAAAAAGAAGTTCATTATATTTTTCAGCTTCAGCTAAGCTAATACGAATATCTTGAATGTTTCCTTCAGCACCGCTAGATACTTGATGTAGCATGACTCTGCTGAAACGTAAGCTATAGCGTTTTCCTTTGGTTCCAGAGCCTAGCAAAACACTACCCATGCTTGCAGCCATACCAGTGTTTATAGTTACAATATCAGAAGCCACATAGTCCATAACATCTACGATAGACAAACCAGACTTTACGGAACCACCTGGACTGTCAACATGTAATGTAATATCTTTTGTTTCTAAGTTATCCAAAAACATAAGTTGCGCTTGAACAACAGTGCTCATTCTATCATTAACAGGCCCAGCTAACCATATAATGCGGTCCATCATCATTCTTGAAAAAATATCCATCTGTGTTACACGCATTTCTCTTTCTTCCAAAATATATGGTGTCAGCGAAGCACTAGAACCGTATAACTTTTCTTGAAGTTGTTCCCAATGATAAAAATTGAGTGATGAAATACCCATATGCTTTATAGCATATTCTTTAAATTCGTTACCTAAATTCATATTTTCTCTCCGTTTTTAAATGTTATGTTTTCACCATCAACAATCTCAAATTCATATTTTGACAATGTTTCTAATTTATCATCAGCTTCAGCCAACATAGTCAACGCCTCGTCAGCATTTTTATAAAAGTCACCAGTTGAATGGTCACCAATACCAACAGGATAATGTGACATTAAATGCAGTGTCAACAAAGCTTTTGTTCGTTGAGCCTCTAATTGGGTTCTCAACATTTCAATTAAGATTTTTTTCATTTAAATATTTTCGTAATTTGTTATAAATACTGGTGTAAACTCACCAAGCCAAGCGCCTACAATATTAAACTCATAATACTCAACAGCTTCCTCATAAGTCATTCCATCTCTATTGATTAATATCTCTAATATTTTTTCAACACTATACGCAACAACAGGGCCGAGATTTATTCTCTCGGCCATGCCTATTATTGCATCATCAAACCCATCACAAACCAAAGCTTCTGGGTTTATTTCACTTACTTCTTCTACAGTCATTTTAATTTGTTGTTACTTCTGCTTCATCTTCAGCTTGTTTTTCAGCTTGATAAAGCGTTTTGATTGATTCTCTTACGACTTCGATAGTATTGAAGGTATGTTTACGCAAAATACCACTGTGCGCCATAAAGTCTGGTTGAGTGATGATTACTTTATCTTTTTCAGAATCAAAAGAGATATAAGCAATAGCTTCCTCAACAACTATTCGTTTCTGT
>Ga0214917_10002473_pt1 | contig 22423 bp, 19 predicted proteins | sample LL_1208_BB_MetaG_FD_177983 | JGI IMG/M metagenome (GOLD analysis project Ga0214917, IMG submission 177983) | Freshwater microbial communities from Lake Lanier, Atlanta, Georgia, United States - LL_1208_BB | ecosystem: Environmental > Aquatic > Freshwater > Lake | place: USA: Georgia | collected...
GGATATGCGCCGCGTGGACACGCCTTTGTACATCTATGGCTCACGCGAAGACCATATCGTGCCTATCGATGCAGCCTACGCTTCCACCCAAGTGTTTCTGGGCCCCAAGCGTTTTGTGATGGGCGCTTCGGGGCATATCGCGGGGGTGATCAACCCCCCCGAAGCCAAAAAACGCAGCTACTGGACTGGCAAAGACAGCCAATTTCCCAAGCAGTTTTCAGACTGGAGCGCCAACTCGCAAGAGCATGCTGGCAGCTGGTGGCCGGACTGGTCGGCTTGGCTGAAAAAACACGGCGGACAACAAGTAACCGCCCCCAAAAAATACGGCCGTGGCGATTACAAAGCCATCGAGCCAGCACCTGGGCGTTACGTCAAAGCACGTGCGTAAACCCAACCCACCCTCTAAAAACCAATCACTGGAGATATTCACATGAGTCAAAAAATCGCATACGTCACAGGCGGCATGGGCGGCATTGGAACCGCCATCTGCCATCGCCTGCACAAAATGGGCTACAAAGTCATTGCCGGTTGCGGTCCTAGCCGCGACTTTGACAAATGGCTGGGCGAGCAAAAGGCCATGGGTTACACCTTTTACGCGTCAGTCGGCAATGTGGCCGATTGGACTTCCACCACCGACGCATTTTCCAAAGCGGTGGCCGAGCATGGCCCCATCGATGTCTTGGTGAACAACGCGGGCATCACCCGCGACCGTATGTTCCTGAAGATGACGCCTGAGGACTGGAAAGCCGTCATCGACACCAACTTGAACGCCATGTTCAACGTGACCAAACAAGTGGTGCCGGGCATGGTGGAAAAAGGCTGGGGCCGCATCATCCAAATCTCGTCTGTGAATGGCGAAAAAGGCCAGTCTGGCCAAACCAATTACTCGGCTGCCAAAGCCGGTATGCATGGCTTCACCATGGCCTTGGCGCAAGAAATGGCCAACAAGGGCGTGACCGTCAACACGGTCAGCCCTGGCTACATTGGCACCGACATGGTCAAGGCCATCAAGCCTGAAGTGCTTGAAAAAATCGTGGCCACCATCCCTGTGAAGCGTTTGGGCACACCCGAAGAAATCGGCTCCATCGTGGGTTGGTTGGCGGGTGACGAATCAGGCTTCACCACCGGCGCAGACTTCTCCTGCAACGGTGGCCTGCATATGGGCTAAATGTGAAAACCTTTCGCATCGCCTGCATCCCAGGCGACGGGATCGGCAAGGAAGTCATTCCTGCCGGTCAGCAAGTCCTTCAAGCCTTAGGTCAGCACCAACCCACGCTGCGCTTTGCCTTCACCCAATTTGACTGGGGTGGCGACTGGTACCGCACCCATGGTGAGATGATGCCTGCCGACGGCTTAAAGGCTTTAAGTGAACACGACGCGATTTTGTTTGGCTCGGCGGGTGACCCCGAGATTGCCGACCACATCACCTTGTGGGGCTTGCGCCTGAAAATTTGCCAAGGCTTTGACCAGTACGCCAATGTGCGACCCATCCGCATCTTGCCCGGCATTGATGCGCCTTTGAAACGCTGCACCCCCGCGCAACTCAACTGGGTCATCGTGCGGGAAAACTCCGAAGGCGAGTACGCCGGTATTGGCGGTCGTGTCCACCAAGGCCATCCCACCGAGGTGGCCACCGATGTCTCCATCCTCACCCGCACAGGCGTGGAGCGCATCATGCGCTACGCCTTTGGCTTGGCGCAGTCGCGGCCGCGCAAGTTATTGACGGTGGTCACCAAATCCAATGCCCAGCGCCACGCCATGGTGATGTGGGATGAAATCGCCGAGCACATCAGCCACGAGTTCCCCGAGGTGCATTGGGACAAAGAACTGGTGGACGCGGCCACAGCCCGCATGGTCAACCTCCCCGAGTCTTTGGACACCTTGGTCGCCACCAATTTGCATGCCGATATCTTGAGCGATTTGGCCGCGGCTTTGGGCGGCAGCTTGGGCATTGCGCCTACCGGTAATATTGACCCCGAACGGCGCTACCCGTCCATGTTCGAGCCCATCCACGGCTCGGCGTTTGACATCATGTGGCAAGGGCTTGGCCAACCCGATTGGCACGTTTTGGAGTTGCGTGATGATGCTGGAGAATTTGGGCGAACCCTTGGCTGCGGGGCGCATCATGCAAGCCATAGAACACGTCACCGGCAACCGCTCTTTGCACACCCGTGACTTAGGCGGGCAAGCCACCACCGCGCAGGTGACAGAAGCAGTATGCAAGGCTTTGCAAGCGCAAGGCCAAATGTAAACAAGGACAAGGCATGAAAACAGCTTGGTACGAAAGCAATGGCGAAGCCAAAGACGTGATGACCGTGGGTGAGCGGCCCACACCCCAAGCCAGTGCAGGTGAGGTGAGGGTCAAACTGCATACCTCAGGCGTGAACCCCTCGGATGTGAAATCTCGCCGAGCCAGGCCCTTGGGTGGCCCCTACATCATTCCCCACAGCGATGGTGCAGGCATCATCGACCAAGTGGGTGCGGGTGTACCGGCCTCCCGCATAGGCGAGCGGGTCTGGACATGGAACGCCCAATGGCAACGTCCTGACGGCACCGCCGCAGAGTACGTGGTGTTGCCTTCGGCGCAAGCCGCGCATTTACCCGACAACACCTCGTTTGCAGCAGGGGCTTGCATGGGTATCCCAGGCCTCACAGCTTTGCAAGCGGTGCGTTTGGCGGGAGACGTCAAAGGCAAACAGGTGTTGGTGACTGGCGCTTCATCGGCCGTGGGTCACTACATCACCCAAATGCTGGTGCAAGCAGGCGCAACCGTCATAGGCACGGTGGGCAATGAAGCTAAAGCCGCTCACGCCAAAGCGGCGGGGGCCAGCCACACCTTGTTTTACAAAAACGGCCAAACGGTGGACGAGGTGAAAGCCTTGACCCAAGGGCAGGGCGTGGACGTGGTGATTGACATGGACTTTTCCACCACTGCGGCTTGGTTGGCCCAAGGGGTGATAAAGCACCATGGGCAACTGGTGTGCTATGGCTCCAACCCGCCACCGGACATCAGCATCGCTTTCAGGGCCATGTTGTTTGGTTCTTTTGGCTTGAAGTTTTTCTTGGTGTATGACTTGCTGCCCGCCGACCGTGAAGCGTGTGTGCAGCAGTTAAACAGCATGCTCAGCGCGGGCAAGTTGCAGCACAGCCTGTTGCCGTCCTTCACACTGGACCAAGTGGTGCAAGCGCATGAAATGGTGGAGGCTGGGCAGTCGATTGGCAATGTGGTGCTGGCTATCGCGCATTGAAGCCCACTTTTGCCATTTTTTTACACCATCCCACCTGTTCGACCGATTCGGTGAACGGCGTCATGGAGGCTTTCTCGCCCATGGCCCGCCTCAAAATCTTCACCAAGCAAAAGGTGGCCGAGGGGTTTTTCAACGACGTGGACTTGGTGGTGTTCCCAGGCGGTGACGGCGAGGCCACCGCGTTTCGGTCCATCTTAAAGCCCAATTTGCCCGATGTTCGTTCTTATATGCAGTGTGGCGGCAAGTATTTGGGCATCTGCATGGGCGCTTACTGGGCCGACGCTTACTACTTCAATATGCTTCAAAAGACCCGTTGTGTGCAGTACATCAAGCGCCCCAAAGCCGATATACGCTCGTCTTACGGCACGGTGACACCTGTCAACTGGATGGGCAAGAACCACCAGATGTATTTCTATGACGGCCCAACCTTTTTAGGTGGCTCCTTCCAAACCATTGCCAGCTATGCCAACGGCGACCCCATGGCGGTGGTGCAAGGCTCGGTGGGTTTGATTGGTTGCCATTTGGAAAGCCAACAGCATTGGTACAGCAAAAAAGTCATGCAGCCGCATTGGCACGAAAATACCCACCATCCTATGCTGTGGCAGTTTGTGGCCAACCATTTGCTGCAGACCCAGCAAATGCAATTGTTTTGAATTCAAAGCGAAAATAACTGTTTCGCTGAGAAGACGGATTGACCCTTTGAAACCAGATCTGTTGCCGCATGGCCGTTTGAGTGTTGCGCCTATGATGGACTGGACCGACCGCCACTGCCGGTATTTCCACCGCCTGTTGTCGCGCCACGCCCTGCTCTACACCGAGATGGTCACCACCGGTGCGTTGATCCATGGCGATGTGCCGCGCCACCTGGATTTCAACCCCGAAGAACACCCCGTGGCGCTTCAATTGGGCGGCAGCGACCCGGCGGACTTGGCCAGTGCCGCCAAGCTTGGCGAGCAATGGGGCTATGAGGAAATCAACCTCAACTGCGGTTGCCCCTCAGAGCGGGTGCGGCGTGGTGCGTTTGGCGCTTGCCTGATGGCCGAGCCCGCTTTGGTGGCCGATGGCGTCAAAGCCATGAAGGACGCGGTGGACATCCCTGTGACCGTGAAACACCGCATCGGCATTGACCGTGGCGAGAGCTACAACTTCGTGCGTGACTTTGTGGGCACCGTCTCGCAAGCGGGTTGCGAGTTGTTCATCGTTCATGCACGCAATGCCTGGCTGCAAGGTCTGTCGCCCAAGGAAAACCGCGACATTCCACCTCTGAAGCCTGAGTGGGTGCTGCGCTTGAAGGCTGACTTTCCCGCTTTGAAATTCATCATCAACGGCGGCATCACCACTGCCGAGCAAATCAGCCAGCACTTGGGCGCGTTGGACGGTGTGATGGTGGGGCGTGAAGCTTATCACCGCCCTTGGTTTTTGGCCGAGTGGGATGGTTTGATGGGGCAAGCAACTTGTGTTCTCAGCAAGGACGAGGTGGAAGCCCAGATGGTGGACTACATGGAGGCTCAAGCCAAGTTGGGCGTGCCGTGGTTTGCGGCTTCACGCCATATGCTGGGCTTGCGCCATGGCCAAGCGGGAGCCAGAAAGTGGCGGCAGGTGTGGAGCGACCACCGCTTGAAAAACCACCCCGTCAGAGAAGTGGCTTCATTGGCGCTGAAACAATTGGGATCTGACCCCGATTAATCCGCGATACCGCCCACCACTTGGCTGAAGCCGCCATCCACATAGGTGATTTCGGCAGACACACCAGCCGCTAAATCGGAGAGCAAAAAGGCCGCGACATTGCCCACGTCGTCAATCGTGACGTTGCGGCGTATGGGTGAATTGCTGGCCACCACTTCCAAAATCTTGCCAAAGCTTTTGATGCCAGACGCCGCCAAGGTTTTGATAGGGCCTGCGCTGATGCCGTTGGCACGCAAACCGCGGTTTTGGCTACCCAGCGACTCCGCCAAGTAACGCACAGAGGCTTCAAGCGACGCCTTGGCCAGCCCCATGGTGTTGTAGTTGGGCACGGTACGCAATGCGCCCAAATAGCTCAGTGTCAACAGCGCGGCGTTGTCATTGAAGTGGGGCAAAAACGCTTTGGCCATAGCGGGGAAGCTGTAGGCGCTGATGTCGTGGGCGATGGCAAAGCCTTCGCGGCTCAAGCCGTCTAAAAAGTCGCCTGCGATGGATTCGCGAGGCGCAAAACCGATGGCATGGACAAAACCGTCCAATTGGGGCCAGACAGCGGTGAGGTCGCTCACCAAGGCGGCGATTTGCGCGTCGCTGGACACATCGCAATCAAACACCAAGGTCGAGCCAAAATCTGCAGCAAATTCGGTGATACGCTCTTTGAAGCGTTCTCCTTGGTAGCTGAAAGCCAACTCTGCGCCTTGAGCGTGGCAGGCCCTCGCGATGCCGTAGGCGATGGACCGGTTGGACAACACACCGGTGATCAACAATTTCTTACCGGCTAAAAACCCCGTTTTTGGCTGCATTTGAAGCACTCCTGAAAAATCTTGCAGAATTGTCGCATGCGAACTTTCTTACTTTGTCTTGGGGTATGGCTTTCCCCCAGTGTTTGGGCAGCCCACGCCTATGCCCAGTTTGGCGATATCAAATACCCCGAGGGCTTTAGCCACTTCAGCTATGTCAACCCTCTCGCCCCCAAAGGCGGCGACATTGCCATGGTCTCGCCTAGCCGTGCCTCTAGCTTTGACAAATACAACCCCTTCACCTTGAAAGGCACTGCGCCCCCAGGCTTGGGCAGCTTGATGCTGGAAACCTTGCTCACCGGCAACAGCGACGAACCCACCACCGCCTATGGTTTGCTGGCCGAGGATGTGAATGTGGCCAAGGACAAGCTGTCGGTGACTTTTCGCCTCAACCCTTTGGCACGTTTCCATAATGGCGACTCGGTGTTGGCCTTGGATGTGAAGTATTCCTATGACCGCCTCACCAGCAAAGAAGCCGCGCCCCAATTTCGCACCTATTTCAGTGAGGTGGCAGGTGTGGTGGTGGTCTCAGAACGCGAAATTCGCTTCAATTTCAAGCGGGCCAATGCCGAGTTACCTTTGATTGTTGGCAGCATGTCGGTGTTCAGCCACAAATGGGGGGCTGACAAGCCCTTGGACAAAATCATCACCGATGTGCCGATAGGTTCTGGTCCTTACAAGCTAGGGCAAGTCGATTTCGGCAAGGACATTCAATATGTGCGTGACAAAAACTACTGGGCGAAAAACCTGAATGTGCGAAAAGGCATGTTCAATTTCGACCACATCAGCTACCGCCTCTACAAAGACACCACCGCCCAGTTTGAAGGTTTTAAAGCGGGTGAATTCGATTACATCCAAGCCTTTGTCGCCCGTGAATGGGCCAGAGGCTACAAGGGCAAGTTGTTTGACAACGGCACCCTGATCAAAAAAGAACTGCAGCATGGAAATGCAGGAGACTTCCAAGGCTTTATGTTCAACACCCGTTTGCCCAAGTTCAAAGATGCTCGGGTGCGTCAAGCCATAGGCTTGGCCATGGACTACGAATGGATGAACCGCCAGTTGTTTTACCAAGCCTATACCCGTGTGCGTGGTTATTTTGTGGGCAGCGACTTTGAGGCCAAGGACCTGCCTGACACCGATGAGCTGAACTTGTTGGAACCCATGCGCGACAAGCTTGACCCCGCCATCTTCACCCAGCCTGTACCCTTGCCACCGGTGACCAGCCTAGACCCCGCCTCGGGCCATACCTTGCGAGACCATTTGCGCCAAGCCCGTGACTTGTTGGCCCAAGCGGGCTGGACCTACCGCGATGGCGCATTACGCAACGACAAGGGCGAGGCTTTTACCTTGGAGTTTTTGGACAACTCTGGTTCCATGGGAAGGGTGGTCACACCTTACGCCAAAAACCTTGAAAAACTGGGTTTCAAAGTGGTCTACAAAGTGGTGGATTTTGCGGTCTTGCAAAAGCGCATGGACGTGTTTGATTTCGAACTCATCAGCAACCGTACCGGTGGCAGCGAGGCACCTGGCACCGAGTTGCTTGAGCGCTTTGGTTCCAAGTCGGCAGACACCGAAGGCTCTAGCAACATCATTGGTGTGAAAGACCCCGCCGTAGACGCACTGTTGGACAAAGTGGTGGCGGCTCAAACCCGTGGCCAGTTGGTGGCGGCTTGCAAAGCTTTGGATCGTGTATTGCGTCACGGTCACTACAGCGTACCGCATTGGTATGGCAGTGTGCATAGAGTGTCTTGGCGGGCAGGGCGCTTTGAGCAGCCCAACATCACCCCGCGCTATTACCAGCCCGAGAGCTGGATCCAATCCACTTGGTGGGCAACACCTGCCAACTTTGCCGGAGTGCGTTGACATGTTTTTGTATATCGTGAAGCGCCTGTTGTTGATGATTCCCACCTTGTTTGGCATTTTGTTGCTGACGTTTGCGGTCATCCAATTCGTCCCAGGGGGGCCTGTTGAGCAAATGGTGGCGCAGTTGCAGGGCCGTGACAGCGGTGGCGAGGGTGCTGCTGCCAGCGGCGCGGGCTACCGTGGACGCCAAGGTGTGGACGCGGCACGAATTGAAGAGATCAAACAGCTGTATGGTTTTGACAAACCCGCCCACGAGCGATTTGTGCAAATGCTGGGGCAATTTGCCCGCTTCGATTTAGGTAAAAGCTTTTTCTACCCCAAAGATGTGTGGCAACTGGTGAAAGAAAAGCTGCCCGTCTCCATCAGCTTGGGGCTGTGGACCTTCTTTCTCAGTTATTTGGTGTCGGTGCCCTTGGGCATTGCCAAGGCGGTACGCGCAGGCACCCGCTTTGACACCCTCACCAGCTTGGTGGTGTTGATCGGCTACGCCATTCCAGGCTTTGTCTTGGGGGTGGCTTTGTTGGTGGTGTTTGGTGGGCAGTTGCAATGGTTTCCTTTGCGCGGACTCACCTCCGCCAATTGGGAAACCTTAAGTTGGGGTGCCAAGATCGTGGATTATTTGTGGCACATCGCCATGCCCATCACCGCCAGTGTCCTGGGTGCGTTTGCCGTCACCACCATGTTGACCAAGAACGCATTCCTTGAAGAAATCGGCAAGCAATATGTGTTGACCGCCCGTGCCAAAGGCTTGAGTGAAAACAAGGTGCTGTGGAAGCATGTGATGCGCAACGCCTTGATCCCTCTGGTCACCGGTTTTCCAGCGGCCTTCATTGGTTCATTCTTCACGGGCTCTTTGCTGATCGAAACCCTGTTTTCGCTGGACGGGTTGGGGTTGCTCAGCTTTGAAAGTGTGATGCGGCGCGACTACCCCGTGGTGCTTGGCACCCTGTATTTGTTCACCCTGATTGGCTTGGTCACCAAGCTCATCAGCGACCTGTGTTATGTGTGGGTAGACCCCCGCGTGAAGTTTGATTGAAAGCCATGGCGACTGTTTCTCTTTCCCCCTCAGCCATTGCTTGGAAGCGCTTCAAGCGCAACCGCTTGGGCTTTGTCAGCTTGATTCTTTTTGTGTTGTTGTTTGTCATGAGTTTGGCGGCCGAGTTGGTCAGCAACGACAAACCCTTGGTGGCCAGTTACCAAGGCAAGCTGTATTTCCCCATTTGGCACAACCCACCAGAAACCGAGTTCGGCGGTGACTTTCAAACCCCTACCGACTTTCTTGACCCCTTTATTCGTCTGCAGTTTGCTCAAGCGGGCAATTGGGCGGTTTACCCACCCAACCCCTACCACCACAGCACGCTGAATTACTTCGCCAAAGAACCCAACCCCGCGCCGCCGTCCGAAGACAACGTCTTTGGTACCGATGACCGAGGCCGCGATTTGTTTGCGCGGCTGTTGTACGGTTTCAGGGTATCGGTCTTGTTTGCTTTGGCTTTGACGATCACAGGTACCGTCTTAGGTGTGGTCACGGGTGCCATCCAAGGGTTTTTTGCAGGCAAAACCGATTTGGCGTTTCAGCGTTTCATCGAGATTTGGGGCGCCATGCCCGAGTTGTATTTGCTGATCATTTTTTCAGCCGTGTTTGAGCCCAGCATTGCTTTGCTTTTGATTTTGCTCAGCATGTTCGGCTGGATGGGTTTGTCCGACTATGTGCGAGCCGAGTTTTTACGCAACCGTCAACTCGACTATGTGCGGGCTGCCCGCGCCTTAGGGTTGTCAAACTGGGCCATCATTTGGCGGCATATCCTGCCCAACAGCATGACCCCCGTGGTTACCTTTTTGCCGTTTCGCATGAGTGCGGCGATTTTGGCACTGACCAGTTTGGATTTCTTAGGCCTGGGCGTACCGCCTGGAACACCGAGCTTGGGCGAGTTGCTGTCGCAAGGCAAAACCAATATTGATGCATGGTGGATTTCGTTGTCTACCTTCGCGGTACTGGTGATCACCTTGTTGCTGCTGACTTTCATGGGGGACGCTTTGCGCGACGCCTTGGACCCACGCAAGCTGCATCAGGAGACTCTGCCATGAGCACGCTCTTGAAGGTGGAAGACTTGCACTTGTCGTTTCAAGGGCGAGAGGTGGTGCATGGAGTGTCTTTTGACATAAAGGCTGGTGAAAAACTGGCGTTGGTGGGCGAGTCGGGGTCTGGCAAAACCGTTACCGCTTTAAGCCTGCTGGGTTTGGCCAGAGGCGCTTGGGTGCGTGGCAAAGCGGTCTTTGAAGACGCGGATTTGCTGAGCATGAGCGAGGCGCAACTGCGCGAGGTCCGCGGCGGCGACATCGCCATGATTTTTCAAGAACCCATGACCGCGCTCAACCCGCTGTTCTCCATTGGCGACCAAATTGCCGAGGTCTTGCAACTCAAGCGCGGCATGTCTGCGGCGGATGCTTGGCAACACACCATCGAACTGCTGACTGACACGGGTATCCCAGAGCCTGAACGGCGGGCCAGCAGCTTTCCCCACCAGTTGTCAGGTGGACAGCGCCAACGCGCCATGATCGCCATGGCTTTGGCCGGAAAGCCGAAATTGCTGCTGGCCGACGAACCCACCACCGCGCTGGATGTGTCGCTGCGCCAGCAAATTTTGGATTTGCTCGACAGCCTGCAAGAAAAGCACAGCATGGCGATTTTGCTGATCACCCACGACCTGAACATGGTGCGCCGCTTTGCCGACAAGGTGGTGGTGTTGGAGGGCGGCTATGTGGTCGAACAAGGCGAGGTGTCGCAGGTTCTGGCCAAGCCTTTCCATCCTTACACCCAAAAGCTGGTCAACAGCCAGCCCACCCGCAATGTGCTTCCAGCCAATCCGATAGCGCCCGTGGTGGTCCAAGCCAAAGGCATACGCGTGAGCTACCCCGTCCCACGCAGCGGCTGGCGTGGTTGGTTTGGCAGTGCTGAATTTGTGGCCTTGCATGGCTTGGACTTTGAATTGCGCGCGGGGCAAACGCTGGGCATCATTGGTGAGTCGGGTTCAGGCAAATCGTCTTTGGCTTTGGCGGTTTTGAACTTGATTTCTTTTCAAGGCCAATTGACGCTGGAAGGTCTCGCTTGGCGCTCTGTCGCCGCCCGTGATTTGCCGCTGCGACAAGCGGTACAGGTGGTGTTTCAAGACCCGTTTTCATCCTTGTCGCCACGCATGACGGTGGAAGAGGTGGTGGGCGAAGGTTTGCAATTGCACCAGCCCGACACCAACCCACTGGACTTGCAAAAAGAGGTGCTGTCGGCTTTGGCTGAAGTGGGCTTGGACGAGGTGCAATTTCCTGGCCTCTTGGCCCGCTATCCGCATGAGTTTTCCGGTGGACAACGCCAGCGCATAGCCATTGCCCGTGCACTTATGGTGAAACCTCGGGTTTTGGTGCTGGATGAACCCACCAGCGCCTTAGATGTCACCATACAAAAACAAGTGCTCGATTTATTGCAGCGCTTGCAACGTGAACGCGGCTTGAGCTACATCCTCATTAGCCACGATATGGATGTGGTGCAAGCCATGGCGCACCAAGTCATTGCTCTCAAGGACGGCCACATCGTCGAAACCCAATAATTGGGGGTCAGATCCCAATTAAGTTACAATGTCGCAAAGAAAGACAACGGGCGGAAATCCCAACCGCCCGTTTTTTTTGGTCGGACGAAAAGCGGTGGCATTGCAAAACATCATTGAACAAACGGTTGTCGGTCTGGGTTACCAGCTGGTAGACATTGAGCGCTCAGCCGGTGGTTTGTTACGCATCACCATCGACAAAATCTGGGTGTCGGGAGAGTTGGAGCAATTTATCCAAGTGGAAGATTGCGAAAAAGTCACCCGCCAGTTGCAATTTGTGTTGGAAGTTGAGCAAACGGCCTACAGCCGCTTGGAGGTGTCCTCCCCAGGTATTGATAGGCCGCTGAAAACCGAAGCTGACTTGGCCCGTTTTTGTGGCGAGGTGATTGATATCACCCTCAAAGCACCCATGGGTGCGGCAGCTGCAGGTTTGGTGTCGGCCAACCGAAAGAAATTTCGGGGTGTATTGGAAGCCACTGATACCCCCCAGACTTGGCAAATCACTTGGCGTGATGAACCTGTTAGCAAACCGGGAATGCGAGTTGCCAAAGTCAAAAAAGACACGCCAGTTCAGGCTTTGCAGTTCACCTTGAGTGAAGTGCGTGAAGCCCGACTGGCACCGATTGTGGATTTCAAAGGCCGTAGGCCTGCAGAGAAGAGGAGTAACTGATCATGAATCGCGAAATGCTCATGTTGGTAGACGCCATCTCGCGCGAGAAAAATGTCGAGCGCGATCTGGTGTTTGGTGCAGTCGAGTCTGCGCTGGCCCAAGCAACCAAAAAACTGTACCCAGGCGACTTGGATATCCGAGTCTCTATGGACCGAGACAGCGGCGTGTACGAAACCTTCCGCCGTTGGTTGGTGGTCCCCGATGAAGCCGGTCTGCAAAACCCAGACGCTGAAGAAATGCTGATGGACGCCAAGGAGCGTTTGTCCGATATTGAAGAAGGCGAGTACATCGAAGAAAGCATCGAGTCGCTGCCGATTGGCCGCATTGGTGCGATGGCTGCCAAGCAAGTGATTTTGCAAAAAATTCGCGATGCAGAACGTGAAATGTTGCTGGCTGACTTTCTGTCTCGTGGCGACAAGATTTTTGTCGGTAGCGTCAAACGCATGGACAAGGGTGATTTGATCGTTGAAAGTGGCCGCATCGAAGGTCGTTTGCGTCGTACCGAAATGATTCCCAAAGAGAATTTGCGCAGCGCTGATCGCGTTCGCGCCATGATCATGGAAGTTGACAACACCTTGCGTGGTGCCCCCATCATCTTGTCGCGCTCAGCCCCTGAATTCATGATCGAGTTGTTCCGACAAGAGGTTCCCGAGATTGAGCAAGGCTTGCTGGAGATCAAATCGTGCGCCCGTGACCCCGGCTCACGCGCCAAGATCGCAGTCATCTCCCACGATAAACGCGTTGATCCCATTGGCACCTGCGTGGGGGTGCGTGGCACCCGTGTGAATGCAGTCACCAATGAGCTCGCTGGCGAGCGCGTGGACATTGTGTTGTGGAGCGAAGATCCCGCCCAATTTGTGATTGGTGCTTTGGCCCCTGCAAACGTTTCTTCTATTGTGGTTGACGAAGAAAAACACGCCATGGATGTGGTGGTTGACGAAGAAAACCTGGCCATGGCGATTGGTCGAGGCGGACAAAACGTGCGCTTGGCTTCCGACCTGACGGGCTGGAAGATCAACATCATGGATGCAGCTGAATCTGCCCAAAAAGCCGCCACCGAAACACAAGGTTTGCGCGAGTTGTTTGTTGAAAAACTCGACGTTGATCAAGAGGTGGCTGATATCTTGATCGAAGAGGGTTTCACCAGCTTGGAAGAAGTGGCTTATGTGCCCTTGCAGGAAATGCTGGAAATTGAAAGTTTTGACGAGGACACGGTCAATGAATTGCGTGCCCGTGCCAAAGACGCTTTACTGACAATGGAAATTGCCCGTGAAGAAAGTGTGGAAGAGGTCTCGCAAGATTTGCGCGACTTAGAAGGACTGGACGCTGAACTCATTCTCAAATTGGCCGATGGCGGCATTCATACAAGAGATGAGCTTGCCGACCTGGCGGTGGACGAGTTGGTGGATATCACCGGCCAGTCTGAAGAAGATGCAAAAACTTTGATCCTGAAGGCACGCGAACATTGGTTCGCGGGTCAAGCGTAACGGTCATGAAGAGGAATACCACAGATGACCAACACAACGGTTGCCGAGTTTGCCAAGGAACTCAAAAAATCTCCCGATACCCTGCTTGAGCAGTTGAAGTCTGCCGGCGTGCCCAAAGGCTCTGCCGCTGATGAACTGACCGATGCAGACAAGCAAAAATTGCTGGGCTTTTTAAAGGCCAGTCATGGCACGGACACGCCTGAGCGCAAAAAAATCACTTTGGTGAAAAAGTCCACCAGCGAGATCAAGCAAGCTGATGCCACAGGCAAAGCCCGCACCATTCAAGTGGAAGTGCGCAAGAAGCGCACCTTCATCAAGCGTGATGAAAGCGAGTCGTCTGAACCCGAGGAGTCCGTCGAGCCCGTTGTGGTGGCGCCCATCCTGGACCAAGCTGAACTTGCGCGTCGCGAAGAAGAAGCCCGTCGCCAAGCTGAATTTATCCGTCGTCAAGAAGAAGAGTTGGCAGAAAAGCGTCGCTTGCGCCAAGTCCAAGAAGATAAAGAGCGGGAAGCGCAGCAGCAAATCCCAGTGCCCCCCTCTGTCGATGGACAAGCTGTGGCAGTGGCGCAGGCTGCTGCCCAAGCTGCTGCCAAGCGCGAAGCTGATTCCAAAGCGCAAGCCGAAGAAGATGCGGTCAAGGCCAAAGACCTCGATACCCGCAGGCGTACCGCTTTGGCAGAGGCCGAGGCGATTCGCACCATGATGAACACGCCCAAAAAGGTGCTGGTCGCTAAAAAACCGCCAGAGCCCGTGAAAGCACTGGCTGCAGACGGCAAAGCCATCAAAGGTACTTTGCACAAGCCAGCAACAAGCACAACAACGGCACCCAAGCCTTCTGGCACTGCTGCTGCCAAAGACGGCAAGGAAATCAAAAGCGCTAAATTGTCCTCCAGCTGGGCCGATGAGCAGGCCAAGAAAAAAGAAATCAAAACCCGAGGTGACGCCAGTGGTGGTGTGGGTCGCAACAGTTGGCGTGGTGGTCCTCGTGGTCGACGCGACCGCGACCGCGATGACACCCCTGTGCAAGCCGCGCCGGTGGAGGCTCGCATCATCGAGGTGCATGTGCCCGAGACCATCACTGTGGCCGAATTGGCCCACAAAATGGCGGTCAAAGCCTCAGAAGTTATCAAGCAATTGATGAAGCTGGGCCAGATGGTCACCATCAACCAGCCTTTGGACCAAGACACGGCGATGATCGTGGTGGAAGAAATGGGCCATGTGGCGGTTATCGCCTCTTTGGATGACCCTGAAGCCTTCACCGAAGAAGAAGCTTCTGGTCACGTGGGTGAGTCACTCGCCCGTGCGCCTGTGGTCACTGTCATGGGTCACGTTGACCACGGCAAAACTTCGCTGCTCGATTACATTCGTCGCGCCAAAGTGGCCTCAGGTGAGGCCGGTGGCATTACCCAGCACATTGGTGCCTACCACGTCGAAACACCGCGTGGCATGGTCTCCTTCTTGGATACCCCAGGCCACGAGGCGTTCACTGCCATGCGAGCCCGTGGTGCCCAAGCCACCGACATCGTGATCTTGGTGGTGGCCGCTGACGATGGTGTCATGCCGCAGACCAAAGAAGCCATCAAGCACGCTAAAGCAGCGGGTGTACCTATGGTTGTTGCGATCAACAAGATTGATAAGCCTGATGCCAATCCTGACCGTGTGAAAAACGAATTGGTCGCCGAAGAAGTGGTGCCCGAAGAGTTTGGTGGCGAGTCACCCTTTGTCGCTGTGTCAGCCAAAACAGGTCAAGGCGTGGATGAATTGCTAGAGCAAGTTTTGTTGCAAGCCGAGGTGCTGGAACTTAAAGCACCGGTGGACGCCATGGCCAAAGGCTTGGTGATCGAAGCCAGCTTGGACAAAGGACGGGGTCCTGTGGCCACCATCTTGGTTCAATCCGGCACGCTTAAAACTGGGGACGTGGTCCTTGCTGGTCAAACCTATGGCCGTGTTCGTGCGATGTTGGATGAAAACGGTAAAGCCACCAAGTCTGCAGGTCCCTCGATTCCTGTGGAAATCCAAGGTTTGACCGAAGTTCCTCAAGCAGGTGACGAGTTCATGGTGTTGTCCGATGAACGACGTGCCCGAGAAATTGCCACCTACCGCGCAGGCAAATTCCGCAACACCAAGTTGGCCAAGCAGCAAGCCGCCAAGTTGGAGAACATGTTCTCCGACATGACCTCTGGCGAAGTGAAAAACCTGCCCATCATCATCAAAGCCGATGTGCAAGGATCTCAAGAAGCCTTGGCTGCATCCTTGCTCAAACTCACCAACGAAGAGGTGCGAGTGCAGTTGGTCTATGGCGCGGTCGGCGGCATCAGCGAGTCGGATGTGAACTTGGCGATTGCGTCTAAGGCGGTCATCATTGGGTTTAACACCCGCGCTGACGCCGGTGCTCGCAAATTGGCTGAGAACAACGGCGTTGAGATCCGCTACTACAACATCATCTACGACGCAGTGGACGAACTCAAAGCCGCGATGTCAGGCATGTTGACGCCTGACAAGAAGGAAGAAATCATCGGTATGGCCGAGATTCGCCAAGTCTTCCGCATCAGCAAGATCGGTGCGATTGCTGGTTGTATGGTCACCAACGGCTTTATTCGCCGCAACGCCCGTTTGCGTTTGTTGCGCGACAACGTGGTTGTATTCACAGGCGAACTCGAGAGTTTGAAGCGTTTCAAAGACGATGTGCGTGAAGTCAAGGAAGGCTTCGAGTGCGGTTTGAACCTCAAAGGCTATAACGATATCAACGAGGGCGATCAACTTGAGTTCTTTGAAATCAAGGAAGTTGCAAGAACGATCTAAGTTTGCATGGCTGCAAAGAAGTCTTCTACACCCCACCGTGGCTTTCGAGTTGCCGACCAAATCCAACGCGATCTGGCCGAACTTATTCGCGAGTTGAAAGACCCGCGACTGGGTATGGTGACGATCCAGTCGGTAGAAGTCACACCCGATTACGCCCATGCCAAGGTGTTTGTCAGCGTCTTGGTGGGCGACCCTGAAGCTTGTCTTGAAGGTCTGAACCAAGCAGCAGGTTTCTTGCGCAATGGTTTGTTCAAGCGTTTACATATTCACACCGTGCCCACTTTGCATTTTTTATACGACCGCACCCCCGAACGCGCAGCAGACATGAATGCCTTGATCGCACGTGCTGTGGCTTCTCGTGCCAAGGAATCTGACACGCCATGAAAACGCCTCGCACCAGGGTGCAACGGCGCCCTGTGCATGGGGTGTTGTTGCTTGATAAACCGCTAGGGCTGTCTAGCAACCAGGCTTTGCAAAAAGCCAAGTGGTTGCTTCGCGCTGAAAAAGCCGGACACACTGGCACCTTAGACCCGATGGCAACAGGTGTGTTGCCTCTTTGCTTTGGCGCTGCCACCAAGTTCAGCCAACTGCACTTGGATGCCGACAAAACCTACGAAGCTGTGCTGCGCTTGGGTCAACGCACCAGCACTGCGGACGCAGAAGGCGAAGTCATCGCCCAAGCCGAAGTGAATTTCACGCTTGAAAAACTGCAACAAGTGCAAGCCTTGTTCACGGGTCCTTTGCAACAAGTCCCCCCAATGCACAGCGCATTGAAAAAGGATGGCAAGGCTTTGTATGAATATGCGCGAGAGGGCATTGAAGTCGAACGTGCGCCGCGCAGTGTGTTTATCCATTCTCTCGAACTTAAAGAATTACCTGCTGAAAACGGTGTACGCAGTGTTTGGCTGAAAGCGCATTGCTCTAAGGGTACTTACATCAGAACTTTGGGTGAAGACATTGGCAACGCCCTAGGCTGCGGCGCATTTCTCAGCGCTTTGCGCAGAGTCAAAAGCGGCGGTTTTGCTATTGACGCATGCTTCACGCTGGAGGCTTTGGAAGCCTTGCCTGAAAACCAGCGCCACAGCCCCTTACAGCCAGTCGATGTTTTGTTGGACAGTCATCACCCGATCACATTACAGCCCGATGATGCAGGTCGTTTCCTCAGCGGCTTACGCCGCCGTGGCGATTGGCCCGATCACGACCAAGTAGCCGTTTATGGCGCCGAGCCACACGCCTTGCTTGGTACAGCCCATGTTCGCGCAGGGGAATTGATTCCCGAGCGCTTATTGAATCCCCAAGAAATCCAATCCTTACTCGAGAGTACAGCATGACCTTACAAATTCGAAACATCGCCATCATTGCCCACGTTGACCATGGCAAAACCACCATGGTCGATCAGTTGTTGCGCCAGTCTGGCACCTTTGCCGACCACGAAAAAGTGGTGGACACGGTGATGGACAACAACGCCATTGAGCGTGAACGCGGCATCACCATCTTGGCAAAAAACTGCGCTGTCAGTTGGCAAGGCACCCATATCAACATCGTTGACACCCCTGGGCACGCGGACTTTGGCGGAGAGGTGGAACGCGCTTTGTCCATGGTTGACGGTGTGGTGCTGTTGATTGATGCGCAAGAAGGCCCCATGCCGCAAACACGTTTTGTGACTAAAAAGGCCTTGGCCTTGGGGCTCAAGCCTATTGTGGTGGTCAACAAAGTGGACAAGCCCGGCTCTCGTCCTGATGCCGTCATCAATGCGGCTTTTGAGTTGTTTGACAAACTCGGCGCCAATGACGAGCAGTTGGACTTCCCCGTGGTGTATGCCTCAGGCATCAACGGCTGGTCTTCTTTGGTAGAAGGCGAGGCAGGTGCGCAATGGGGACCTGATATGTCTGCTTTGTTTGACACCATCTTGAAGCATGTGCCACCTCAGCAAGGTGACCCCGCGGCTCCTTTGCAACTGCAAATCTCTGCTTTAGATTTCTCGACCTTTGTGGGCCGCATTGGCGTAGGCCGTATCAGTGCGGGCACGTTGAAGCCTGGTATGGACGTGGTGGTCATGGAGGGCGAGGGCGGTACACCTGCCAAAGGCCGCGTGAACCAAGTGTTGAAGTTCCAAGGCTTAGAGCGCATTCAAGCCACCGAAGCAGGCCCTGGCGACATCGTCTTGATCAACGGCATTGCAGACATTGGCATTGGTGTGACCATTACCGACCCTGTGAATCCCAGTCCTTTGCCTATGCTCAAAATTGACGAGCCCACCTTGACCATGAATTTTTGTGTCAACACCTCACCCTTGGCCGGACGCGAAGGCAAGTACGTCACCAGCCGACAAATTTGGGACCGTTTGCAAAAAGAGTTGCAGCACAACGTAGCCTTGCGTGTCAAAGAAACCGATGAAGACGGTATTTTCGAAGTGGCAGGACGCGGTGAATTGCACTTAACGATTTTGTTGGAAAACATGCGCCGTGAAGGTTACGAGTTGGCGGTATCCAAACCCCGCGTGGTCTACCGTGATGTTGACGGTGTTCGCCACGAGCCTATTGAGATGGTCACGGCTGACATTGAAGAAGGTCACCAAGGTGGCGTGATGCAGGCCTTGGGTGAGCGCAAAGGCGAATTGGTGAACATGGACCCTGATGGCCGTGGTCGTGTGCGTTTGGAATACCGTATTCCTGCTCGTGGCTTGATTGGTTTTACCAATGAGTTTTTGAATTTAACCCGTGGTTCTGGCTTGATTTCCAACATCTTTGATGGCTACGAGCCGCATAAAGGTGACATTGGTGGCCGTAAAAACGGTGTGTTGATCTCCATGGACGACGGTGAAATCTTCACCTATGCCTTGGGCAAATTGGATGACCGTGGCCGCATGTTTGTCAAACCTAACGACCCCGTTTATGAAGGCATGATTGTGGGCATACACAGTCGTGACAACGATTTGGTGGTGAACGCTACCCGTACCAAGCAGCTGACCAATTTCCGTGTCAGCGGCAAAGAAGATGCCATCAAAATCACGCCACCCATTCAGCTGACTTTGGAGTACGGCGTCGAGTTCATTGATGATGACGAGTTGGTTGAAATCACGCCCAAGAGTGTTCGCTTGCGCAAGCGTTTCTTGAAAGAGCATGAACGCAAACGTGCCAGCCGCGAAGCCTGATCTTGCGTCTATGACCTTTATGCTTCATCGCAAGCAAGCGCTATGGGTCATGGTTTTGGCCACTTGGCAGGCGTTGTTTCTCGTCAAATCACCCAAGCCCAAAGTTTTGAGGTTACGTTTTGGCGCAGTTTTTTTACATTGGTATCACTCAGCATCTTATTGCCTGTTTTAAAAGGACGGCGGTTTTTGCTGAACATGCCATGGCGTGACACAAGCTTTTGGCTTTCAGGTATGTGTTGGTCGGTGATGTTTACCGCTTTTATGTTGGCATTGACCATGACCAGCGTGGCCAATGTACTTATCACCATGGCTATGGGCCCTGTCTTTACCGCTTTGTTGTCTCGCTTTGTGGGTGGAAGGCGTTTGGCTTTGCACACTTGGTTGGCGATCGCGGTGGCCGGTTTGGGTATGGCGTTCATGTTTGTGTCGCAAGTCCAGATCGATGACGGTCTGCATCTCAAAGGCATGCTTGTTGCGCTGTCGGTTCCCTTGGCGGGCGCGATTCAATGGAATCTGACACACCATCTGCAAGCCGCAGCACAGCCGTCAGACTTCATGCCTGCGGTTTGGATTGGCGCAATGTTGTCAAGTATTTATACCGCACCATTGGCGCTACCTGGCATGGCTGGTGCTACAGATTTGGTTTGGTTGGCTGCGCTGGGGTTGTTTCAACTGGCTGTTCCCTGTTTATTGGCCGTATGGGCTTCACAGGTGTTGAAATCCCATGAAGTGGCGCTGTTGGCACTGTTAGAGGTGCTGTTTGGCATTGCATGGGCTTGGTGGGGTGCGAATGAGGCACCAACGCTTTCGGTTGTGATGGGCGGTGCTTTGGTACTGGGTGCCTTGGCTTTGAATGAAGTCGCTTCTTGGAGAGTCTCAAATGGGTGAGTTGGCGGTTTTGACACATGGCGATGTATTGGCCGAGGTGCAGGGGCAGGTAGGTTTGATCACCCTGAACCGTGCCAAGGCTTTGAATGCCTTGTCATTGGACATGGTGCGCAGCATCACGCAGGTCTTGTCCGCATGGCAACACGATTCGCGTGTACAAGCTGTGGCTATGCGTGGCATGGGTAAAGAGGGCGCGTTCGGAGCGTTCTGTGCAGGCGGTGATATTCGTTTTTTTCATCAAGCCGCTTTGGCGGGTGACCCTAGGTTGGAAGATTTCTTCACTGAGGAATACCGGCTTAATCATCTGATTCACCACTACCCCAAGCCTTGCATGGTGTTCATGGATGGCGTCGTGATGGGCGGCGGTATGGGTTTGGCGCAAGGTGCCAAGTTGCGCATTGCCACTGAGCGTACCAAGATGGCTATGCCTGAGACCATGATTGGACTGTTCCCTGATGTAGGAGGCGGTTATTTTTTGAGTCGATGCCAAGGCACATTGGGTGAATATTTGGGGCTGACGGGCCACATGCTCAATGGCGCTGAAGCGGTGTTCGCAGGCTTGGCCGATGTACTGTGTGACAGTGCGCAGTTGAGTGGGCTTTGGACCCAACTCGCCACCATGGATTGGACTGACCCATCCAAAGCCCTGCTTGCCTTCACGCAACCATACAGTGCGGCGACAAAACTGGCTCAGCAAACCAAGCCTGTGTGGTGGACAGATATCCTCAATACAGTTTTCGCCAAGGACAGCTTGCAAAGCATGGTGCAAGCCTTGGGTGCATCCCCTGACAGCCTAGACGCCTTAGTAGCTTTGCACAAGCGTTCGCCTTTGATGTTGGCCGTGACGCTTGAGCAAATTCGCCGAGCGCGTCACATGAACCTGAGTGACGAACTGCGCATGGAGCGCGACTTGGTGCGCCACAGTTTTCATCCGCAGCATTTAGATCGCACCTCCGCGCAAAGCGACACGGTAGAGGGCATTCGTGCCTTGGCCGTGGACAAAGACCATGCGCCGCGTTGGTCGCCATCACATATCGATGAAGTCACCCCCGATATGGTGATGCCGTTTTTCACCAGCCCTTGGCCTGCACAGGCTCACCCCTTGCGTGACTTGCAAGCACCATCTACCTAAGCTTTCAAGGACACACTATGGCGACGCCCATCAAAGTTCTATTTGGTTTTCACGCTGTAGGCGTGCGTTTAAAAACCGCACCTGCTTCGGTGATTGAGGTCTTCATCGACCCGACCCGACGCGACGCCCGTATGCGCCAGTTTCAAGAGCGTGCCAAAGAAGCCAAGGTGAAATTGGTGGAAGCAGATGGTCCACGTTTAGCGCAATTGGCTGGCAGTCATGGTCACCAAGGCGTGGTCGCACGTGTGTACGCCATCGACATTGCCAAGTCACTGGATGCGTGTTTGGAGGCCTTGCCCTCTGATGTGCCTGCGTTGTTGTTGGTGCTGGATGGCATCACCGACCCGCATAACCTGGGTGCCTGCTTACGCGTCGCGGATGGTGCTGGTGTGCATGCGGTGATTGCCCCCAAAGACCATGCGGTAGGCATCAATGCCACTGTGGCCAAAGTGGCCAGCGGTGCGGCTGAAACCGTGCCGTATTTCATGGTGACCAATTTGGCCCGCACCCTGAATGAAGTGAAAGAGCGCAACATCTGGGTGACCGGCACCAGCGACGATGCAACCCAAACCTTGTATGACATTGATTTAAAAATTCCAACCGCCTGGGTCTTGGGCGCGGAGGGCGATGGCCTGCGGCAACTCACCCGTAAAACCTGCGACCAATTGGTGTCCATCCCCATGGCAGGTGGCGTGGAGAGCCTGAACGTGTCGGTGGCCAGCGGTATTTGCCTGTACGAAACCGTCAGACAGCGCCGGGTTTGAATACCCTCTTGAAACTTCTCTAAGCACCCTTAGATTCAATCCACCAGATGCCTTAGGGGTCTGGGAATTTGATTCACTTGCTTAATTTAAGGAGAACTTCATGGCTTATTCATTTGGACGTAATTTATTGTTGAGTTCGGTTGGCTTTGAGCGACTGATCGATGCATTTGAGCAGTACGAAACGGCAGAGTCGACTACCCGCCCAACGGCATACCCCCCTTACAACATCGTGAAACTAGACCAGCACGACTATGCGATTGAAATTGCAGTAGCTGGTTTTGGACAAGACGAAATTGACATCACTGCCGAGGGCAACAAACTGGTGGTTGAGGGCAA
>Ga0214917_10002474_pt1 | contig 22417 bp, 24 predicted proteins | sample LL_1208_BB_MetaG_FD_177983 | JGI IMG/M metagenome (GOLD analysis project Ga0214917, IMG submission 177983) | Freshwater microbial communities from Lake Lanier, Atlanta, Georgia, United States - LL_1208_BB | ecosystem: Environmental > Aquatic > Freshwater > Lake | place: USA: Georgia | collected...
AAACAATTTGAAGATTTCGCAACTAAGGCCGTTCGATTTGTGGAGCTCGCATCAGGCGAGATCAATCGACCCACTAGCAATAAATGATGTTGATTTGTTAGATTTCCAAACCCATTCAGCTTTACTATTTGTTCAGGTAGGACCAGCGATATTCGAGATTTTTCTCAATAATTTCTAATTCGGTGACCCTGAGAATTTCGAGAGTATTGCCGTCGATCACTCGCCAGCAGCGTGTGCAGACGTAGAGAATTCCATCCCATGGGCCGAGTTCGGCGGGCACGACCTCACCGAACTCGTCACAAGGATCAAACCCCTCTGATTCATGGGTATTGCCACATCGACACTCCCATTTGTCCTCGGAAATCTCAATAATAAACTGCGGAACATATTCTGGATGAGCAAGTAAGAGATCTGTCCAATGAATCTGAATCGGGTCGGGCTGACCGACCGGCGAGTTTGAACTCATTGCTCACAATTATGACATTGGGGTGTTGCATAGATCGCCTGCAATGCTTCAAACTCGCTGTGATTCGTGCGTCTTTAAGTTTGATCGCTATTCGGGTTTTCTGAATGGCGGCAAATCATCGAACTCAATGCCAAGTTCAATCAAGGGAAAGTCCCCTTCCCAGAATTGCTCGTAAAACTCCTCGAATCCATTCATTGGATCTGCGGTCAATTTTTCGAAATCGTTTAGGTTCACCTTTCGACTGGCCAGCCGATCTGCGTCTTTCGGGATCGCGCTTTCTATATCGTCAAGCACCTCAAAAATGAATTCTGGCTCGGTGTCTTCTATGTAAAAGCTTGGAGTGATTTTCCGTCGAATGAAACTGTGTTTCACCAAGTCATCAATCACAAAAGGGGCATGAAACACTTCGTGACCAAAATAATCAATCGCGATATCGCCACTCTCGTCCATTCTGTAAGCAGTCACTTCCATGTCCTTGGCAAGCTTTGTCAGCACATCTTGATTGCACACTTCCATCAAGATTTCTTCAGGGCTTACGTCTGGCTTAAGTTTTTGAATCTCACGAAATACAAGACTGCTGAACATGACAAGTGAGCAAATGCAGTTGACTTTGTCCTCATCAGTTCCGTTTCCAAACTCATGCGCAAACCAATCACCGAACATCTTCAATACTGCACTTTCTTCATCTGACTTAAGTGGTCGTCCACCTTTCGTCAAGTACTTTAAGTGATCAATAATGCTCGATGCGTCAATGATTCCATCTGGTGCGCCGAGTGCTTCACCAGCTTCATTAGTTCCACACAGTGCTTGAATGATCTTTCTAAATTCCTTTTCCATGATCTCTCCTTGTTTAGTTTTAGTGACAAGCTGAATTGCTTGCCACTCACATCTAAGCAGGAGGTGCGCACAAAGAAATGCGCATCAAAAAGAAATCTGAAAAAGATTTTTTGATGAAGTTTCTGATTCAGTAATTTTTTGCGCGATTGTTTGAGCGATTCGCATACTTAATTCACGATTCAATTACGAGTCAATTTCTTCATCAGATTTTTTGACATCACAACCTGCTGCACAAGTCCACTGTGGGTCATTTCCAAAAATAAAGTTAGCGAAATGTCAAGCGATTCGAAGATGGGCCAAGAAAATTCTGACTAATGGCCTCATCTAAGCCGAATAGCGAAACTGACAAATCGCCGATCAAAAACAAAAGCGAAACAACTAGCACCACAACGGAGATACCCAAGATGTATCTCTTCTTTACATAAATTTTTTCAACACGATCAGGTAGCGTAGTTTCAGCAAACTGTTCAACCTGTTTCTGCGAGTCAAATTCTTTCTCTTCCAACACAAAACTCTCTTGCAAATTAATTTGCACATCTTGTTCGGTCAGGGTTTTGGCCGTCACCGTCGCACGGCTTAACTTAATTCGTGGAAGAGCCCCAATTCTGCTTTCCGTATCTGGCAGTTTTCGAATCAAATCTTCAAAAGCAAAAATTCTTTCAATGCGCGCAGTTTCAATTACCAAACCTTCACTTGATTCGCGCAATTTGCCAGAAACTTCTAAAAACTGTCGACTATTAATATGTTCAATGAACGAAGATTCGTCATCAGGCACGACTTTTATTGAGCGATAACCATTGAACCACTCGATAAAAATAGTTGACCCAGATTTTCCCAGCCGTCCAATAATTGTCACGTAATTTTTTAGATACTTTCGTAAAAAAGAAATGTTATAGGCGCGAATATTTGCCTTGGCGATTTGTCGAACATCCGTAACCTCCGCCAGCTGAATATCGCCAATTATAATTCTGTTTGATAACGATGCAGTCTGATAATTCTTTTTGATCTTTGCGCGAATGAAGGGTTTACGCTTTTCAAACTGAGTATTTTTCTTATCGCTAAAAAATTTTGCTGAGAACCTTTCAACATATTGTGCTAACTCAAAGCACTCATTTTCGGTTAGCTCTCGACGATCAAATATTGATACGGACTTTGCAAGTGTTAGAGGACTTTTGGCCTCACTATCTATGTCAAACTGGTTAACAAATGTCCAACGCTGAGAGTTTTTAGGGTAACGAGCATAAAAAACCATCCTTTGACGAGTCCACTCCTCAGAATCTTTTTGCTCTTCAAATCGATCACCACTTATTACATAGGCGTCAAGTTTTTTTGCTAATTCAAAAATTAGATCATCGGCAGAAAATTTGCGGGGGACTTTAAAAATTTTCATTTTGTCATGTGGTGGTCTAGTCCACGCATAGAGTAGATTCGCTTCATCATCCTCGGATGAGCAACGGTCTTGCGAACTTTCGTCAAATAGACAAATAATTGCTGCCCCAGGCAAAGCCAAGCGCAAATTATCTCGAAAATCAGTGAAATGTTCAAACGACCAATACTGTGTCGTCTCTCCGTCTTGATTTGGAAACTCCCAAACTTTTCCCAGTCTTCGCTCGTTGATGTTCGCGGCATCAACGATCACTATTAGCGGCTTACGCGAATCAGTAGAGCTTTGTGAATCTTTCTGTTTGAAACTCGTTGGACTAATCCGAGTCAATTCATGCAAAACCTGGTCGCGGTGACGATCGAAAAAGAATTCAAATACCTCGAGACATGTTTGCGTGTCGTCGAGAGCTCGATGACTTGGCTTGGTCGGCAGTCCTAGTCGCTGAGACAATTCATCCAATTTTGCAGATAGGCCATCTTCACCTTTACTCTTTCTCTTGGCATATCCGAGTTGATGAGCCAGCTTCATCGTGCAAAGAAATGAACTTAAAGGCTGGACGTTGATTCTGCCTAACTCGAAATTGATACGTGCCCGGTCAAAAGTCTCATTATGCGCCACAACAATTCGTCCCTCCAACAATTCAGAAATCTGCGGCCAAACCTCTCCAAAACTGGGGGCGTGAGTTAAATCCTGTTCCTTAATCCCGTGAACCCAAGTTGGTCCTGCTTTACCGCTCCCTTTTACAAAACTTCGGAAAGACCGAGTTGATCTATTGTCCGTTTCGTAGGCAATTACTGCAATTTCTATAATTCTTGCCTCCGCCCCAATTCCATCCGTCTCTACGTCGACGAAAGCTAATCTCGGTCGATTGAGCATTGGCTGATAGTACCCGATCTGTGCCAAACTAGAAAAAGTTTTAAGCGATAAAGGACCAACTATGTCGGCAGTTAGCGATGACCTTAAAGAATCCCTTAAGTCATGGTCGAATAAGAATAAAGGCGAACAAGCTGAACTCGCTCTCAGAATCGCGCAAGCGCTTGATGACTCGGAACTCAAATCTCGGTGGTCCTTGATAGACATCCGGCGCGAGTTTGAGGCACGGGCGAACACGTTTATCGGATGGCGATCACACGTCTTTAACCTTGTGTCGGTACTTCACACCGCAAGCTATCTACTACCAATTGGATTTACTTGGTGGCACTTAAGCGATGCAATGGGTTCGTTCAGACGGGCTTCTGACTCGGTTGCAATTGGCGACGATCTCAACTTCCTGTCATTCTGGACTGGCGCAGACGAGTCGTCTTACTCGGGAATGAAACTCCAAACAGTGGGTTTATGGATCTTTGGGCTCTTATTTGTACCAATTCTCTTGAACTATCTCGTAAATTATCTTGACGATCGACGTATGAGAATATCTACCGAATTGAACTCACTGATTCTCGCCACACAACTTGAAGTCTCAACTGCGAGAACAATCACTCCAGAAGTTCTTGCAGACGCGTTGTCAGATTCAACAGCAAAGCTTGACACAGCTCTAAGCCAAATGACAACAGCAGTTGGCGCCACAGAAAAGACCCTCAAGGCAATGGGCAATCTCACAACGAGTCTTGAGACTGCTACTTCTAGTTCATCGAAGACTCTCGCATCCGCGAGTACTGAGCTAAAGAGTCAAATCACTGCTCTGCAGACAGCATTCTCTAGCTTCAGCGAAGTTATCGGAAAGCTTGGAACTATTGGAAAAGACATCTCAACTGCTGGAGAATCAATAAGGACAATCGGTGATTTGACACTTTCAGCCTCTCAAGTTAAAGGGTCGATAACCGAGTCTCTCGATTCAGCAAAAAGCTTCTCTACGCAGCTTGCCGATATCTCTGCTGCGGTTAAGACCGATCTTTCGACGCTGAGCAACGAGATGACTTCTCAAATCAAAATCACAAATGGACTTCTCAATGCGCTCTCTTCACAAATTTCACCCTTGGTTACGAACCTTAAAGCACTTGGCCAGGTAACGGATAACAACAAACCAGCGATTCTTCATCTTGGTGATGTAGTTGTTGCAACCAAACGAGTCGTAGATGAAATGGCGTTAATTGTCACCAAATTTGCAACCGCTGTTGGTGAAAAATCGGATGAATAATCAATGAAGTCTCGCCGACTCGGAAAATCTCAAGGTTCATTGTCGGGGTGGCTGTTTGCTGACCTCACTCTGATTCTTGCCATAGTAACTCTTTCGTCCTGGACAATTAACCGTGCGCCAACATCCAGCGCGACCGTGTCTTTAGCCAAATATCAAATAGCGCTCGCCGAGATAGGTCGTCTTGAACGTGAAGTTTCTGATCTTCAGTCTGAAATTCAGAAACTTCGCGAGGAATTACAAAAGCTAAAAAATGAGAACGAAGTACTTAAAGGTCAAACTAGCTCTAATCAAGTTGGTGTAAAGCTTGAACCCGTTGTCATCACGATCAGTGTGGCGCCTACCGATACAGCTTCCCGGGTGATCCAAAAAATAGAGCGGGAGCTAGAGCGCGTAGGCGTTAATCCGCTACAAGGATTTTCCTTCGCCTTAATCTTTGGTGGCACTGAGGAAAATCCGACTGAGCAAATGCGACTAGATGCCAAGGCACGCGCTGAAAAAGTCGGAAACTTACTACGTGGTTCAGAATCCGAAGAGGGCTGGAACAAGTTCACTCGAGAAAAATATGTTCGCTCACTTCACGACATCGGACTTGGTGTTGGTTTCTACAAAATCGAGCTCTACCCAAGTAACTAAAAACGATTGGCGTCAGTGTAGAACTTCATCTCATCAGTTGGTGAAAGCTTTGCTCTTCGCGCACGCGAAGGCAATTCAACCTGATGCCCGCAACCCTCTCGTTGGCAAACTTTCTTTTGACGATTACCTCTTAGCTGATTTCGCTCGCCACACTTTGGGCAAATCTCACCTGCCTTCTCGACATCTTCACCAGACGCACAAGCGATACAAACGTAATATCCGGAGGAGTCTTTGAATCGACTATCGCGGCTATCAATTAGGCCCGGACAACTTCGACAGTGGCTCAAGTAAACACTTCCCCCACCGCAATTTGGTGTCGTGCACGGCAGTGTGACCGTTGAGCGATAAACCGCATCCTTGACTGAAAACACGTTGCTAAATTGCAGGCGAGCACTACACAGTCTGCAACTCAAGCGAGGTCGAATCTCATTTAGCCGATTTATTTCACCGGCAAGACGATTTACCGCCTCATCACCTTCGCCCCGTCCAGTTGCAAATGCAGACTCAAGCATTCTGTTGTCCACGCCAGCAACTTGAAAGAGTTCAAGCAACGACCAATTTTCCCAACCAAGACTCAGATCCGGCTCAAAATGAGCATAACCATTTGCGTACCCATTCTTTACCTTATGGCAGAGCATCCGCTTGATTCGCGGACAGTCTGCCTGGGTAGGTTCATGTCGTTTTATAACTTTGCGGTTTTCATCCCGATCTGCAGCAAAGCGAGCTTCGCAATGATAGAGATCTTCAACTTGGATTTTTGGCGACATACAAAAAGGAACCAACGGCATCGCATTAATGGGCCTATCCAATGGCAACTCAAAGAATTGCCTTGTTAACCATTCTTGAATAGTCGTTTGGCACTCTCTTGCCAGAGTTTCTGGATCTAAATTTTTGACCTTTGCACTCAAGAGTTTGGTAACTAAATTTGCAAGTGTATTTGACTCAGATGCGACCAAAATCGTGCCATTTGTCTTAAACTGCCTGATAATTGCCAAAGCTTGAACTTGGTCCTGCAGATTTGAATAGTCGACGTTTTGACCGCTTAACACCTCATACAAATGTTGATACTCATCTAACTTCACAAGTTTAAAGATTATGCGAACAATTTAAATCAGCGAAATCTCTCTTCTCCTCAAATTATCAAGACACACTTGGTACCTTTAGGCTTCAGGTACAAGGCAGACTTGACTGCACGCGTCATAGCCAGCAATTACAGGCAGAAAGATGAAATATGGACTTTGACAGAATGATCACTCTCGACTTTGAGACAACCGGCCTTAAGCCTGGTTTTCAGCCGCTTGAAATCGCATGGATCGAATTTGATGAGAACCTTAATGCAGTGGGCGAAGTGAGCTCACTTCTCAACACAAGAGTTGCGATTGAGCCAGGAGCTCAACGTGCGCACGGCATCACAACAAAAATGCTTGAAGGAAAACCAAATCTTCAAGAATTTCTTCAAAGTCAACATCCGACAAAATTTAGAGACGAACATGTCTTGGTCGTTGCACACAACGTGAGTTACGACATTCCTTTTTTTAGGCCGTTCTGCAAACAAGTAACTGCGCTCTGCACGATGCGACTCGGTCAAAATCTCTATCCAAGTCTTGAGAACTTTCGACTCAAGACTCTCGCGTCCCATCTAGGAGTTGAAGTCACGCCCAACCACCGCGCGCTCACGGACGCAAAAACTTGCTTCGAGCTCCTCAAAAAATATGGCCAGACGAATAACTTGACAATTACCGAACTCGTTAAAGCGGCAAACAATTTTTCGCCTAATGCAACAATTCCATTCGGCAAGCATAAGGGTACAAAAATCGTCGATCTTCCGAGTGACTACCGAAACTGGCTCTCCGAAAATCTTGACCCCGACCATTGGATCGTCGCGATGATCAAAGGCTTGTGAATGAAGATTCGCATCGCAACACGGAACCTGAATACTTGGGTGAAGCGAAAGAACGGAATTTTGAATGATGCACACTGGAAGCAGAAAGTGACCTTTAAAAAGGGCAGAATCAAGGATTTCCGTAGTTCGCTGAAGTTCAGCAACCACGCGCCGTTGCTCGCCGAAATTACGATTTGACCCCAGAAGTTAACTTGCAACACTCTTGTCTTAGTTTCGACTTATGAGCATTCAACTTGAAAGTGTACGAGACAAAGTCCGCTCGATTCTTGAGCGAGCCAATCACCCCAATACGCCACAGGCAGAAGCTGAAACCGCACTTAGCCTCGCCTATCGGTTGATGAAGAAATACGATCTCGACGAATACGAGATGGCGAAAAGCGCCAGCCAACACGCCATGAGCGACGAAATCAAAATAAAGACATTTGAGATCACCGGCCCGTACCGCGTGCGGCGCGGCACACTTCTTTACACAATCGCCAAAGCTGTCAGTTGCCACTCATATCGCGACACCGATGTTCCTAATCATCAAACAGTTGTCATGGTCGCCTACGGCACAGAAAAAGATCTATTCACCCTCGAAACTTTGTTCAACGCCGCTGAGCTTCTCGCTTTGCGCACCATCCCACGAGGCGACCGCTGTTTTCGAACATCATGGTGGCTCGGTTTTTGTTCGGGCATCGCTCGCAAACTCGAGACCGAATACCGAGTGATCGTCAAAGAGTCGCCAGGCGTTGGCCTGGTGCTTGTCGAACGTGCCGAACGTGCCCGCGCAAAAATGTATGGTGATGTGCCAAGCCTGAGACATCGGTCCTTCAGCTACATCAACGACGAAGACGCCTACGGCTCGGGAAAACGTGCCGGTTCACAATTCTCAACCGGTCGCAACGGCGTCAACGGGCAATTTCAAATCGGCTCAGGTCGGCGTGACAACTAGCGAAACCCAGCGAACATACGCAGCTGAAGATGCGTTCGAACTTGAAATGCCGACCCGAACATTGTCGCTTAATGAAGCAAACGACTGGCTAGCAATGATCGCCGGAGCCGAAGGCGTCGATTCACCACTTGTCTTTAAATCAACACTCTCAAAAAATACCGAAGCACTCGCTATTTCAACCGACTGGTGTATCGCTGTGCACGATTCAAACCCAACCCAGTTGCTATTACTCCACGAAATGGCTCATCTTCTTTGTGCGAACAAAAATCACGGCACCGAGTTTCGAACCGAACTCATCCGACTTGTGCGTCGCTATATTTCTCTCCCCCACGCTGCATCTCTCTACAAGACTTTTACCGATACAAGTCTTGCGGTTAAGCCATTCGAGTCAACGTCTTAATCCACAAGCAGACAATTACTCGGTTTTAAAATCGGCTCCAAAACCCAATCGGCATAATTGCTTTAGCTACTTCAAGTGCATCGGAGATTTCTGAGTACCGACGTCCACCAAAGTGATCAATCGCACCCAGGATGTCTGTTACTTGTCTTGCGCCAAGCAATTCAAAAAATGCAGCAATATGAGCAGCTGGGATTATGTGCGCATACTCATACTCATCGGACCCGAAAATTCGCTCAACTGATGGTCCAATATCCTGTCCTGAAATAACCAGGTTGCCGTCCTCGGTTAACTTGGCGGTCACATGTCGGGACTCGCCGTCAAGCCACTCATCCAGGAGCACAACTTCAGTTCTTGGAATCAGCTGGGCGCGATCTACAAATTTTGTCAATTCTTGATAGTCGGGATTTTCAAGCCATCCCATGACCTATTTACTCTTCTTCAAAATCACTCGAGTCGTCGAACTCGTCGTTCTCGATCATGTCTGGGTCATTGTCGAATTCCACTTCGTCAACTGCTGGTCCATCTAACCGATCTGCTGGATCGTCTTCACCGTTCACCCACTCAGCGCCACAACCCGGACAATCGGTCATACCCTCACCGCTGAAAAATACCGGTGTTCCACAATAAGTGCAGAGTTGGCCGTCTTCAAGTGCATCAATAGTCATATCTGAATTATGAGCCAAGGGTGTTGCACACTTTAACTCCGAACACCCCCTGTGTATCGTGAGTTTTGTAATCATCCAGACGATCTGAGGGGCTTGGCCCTACGACGATCACCAACCGATCTCAAGTCGGTGGTAACGCCAAGTTCGATGAAAGGAAGAATAATGAGTGAGAAAATCTATAAACCTGGCCACTATGTGCACTTTATTCAAGCACGCCTTGCGCTTGAAGAATCAGGCGCATGGCAGCCAGCAATAATCACAGAAATTGGTGAGGGCACTTTCAGTATCAAATCAATTGATGGCACAACACACAATTTCAATTGTGTTGAAACTGCGCGAATGCGCGACGTCTATGAAAGCGGCCGCGTGCCGGATGGTCGCGAAGGCAAAGGCATGGTTATCGTCGCGGCTCATGGCGTGTTGATCATTCCATGCGCCGATGAAGGCAAAGTTTTTCCAAGCCAAGCGCTGATTAATCCATCAGTTAACTATCTCGACGATGGTGCAGCACAGTGGTCACCAACTACGGACGGTGCGTGGCACTTGTTTTCAATCGAGGCGGCTTAGTCGATCAAAAAGTGGCTCAGAAAAATATTTTTAGTACCTACGTAGTAGGTACTAACTCTGACCCCATGTTGCAAACCGTACAAGAGAGGTGCTTATAGTGCTGACCCTAACTAATCGACCACGAGGATCACTATTGTTCACAGAACCAACACCCAAGCGAAACGACATCTGGCGATGCCCACAATGCGACAACGAGATCATCTTGCATGTTCGCGTTAGTGAGCCGCCAGTGTGTCGAAACAAGAATGCCCACAGCAGCAAGAGTCAGATAATGGTCAAGTTCAACCCCAACAGAAAGCAGGCCCAATGATTATTAGTGCGCTGACCCTCGAAGAACTACTTGCAGTTCTCGACGACATTTCATGCGAATACGAACTACATGAAGGCGAAGTTGATTTTTGTTGGGTTGACTGCGACTTGTTCGGTGCCGAATTCATTATCTTCCCGTTGGGTCCAGGCCCGTTTTACCAAGACTTCTCGCTTGAGGCGATTCGTCCTGCAGAACTTGATCCAGAGACAATGTGCACGCTATTTAACCAGAAGCACAGCTTTGCCACTGCTACGCCGTTTGATTTAAACGAAGATGGTGACGACGACGCAAGCGACCTAGTTATCGCTATCCGCAAGCAGGTCTCAATAGAAGCCGGTGTAAGCGAAGAATTCTTAGGTTCAACCCTCAAACTTTGGGGTGGGATGTTATTGAACTCAGTTGGTTTTTTTGAAGGACCAGCAGTTGATTCCCCAGACGGAGACGAGTGACAAACTAACCGTGTGACACCGTGTGTCTATTGTCTGGTCTATGAGTTTATTCGCTTACATTTTGTGGTGGGTCTGGATCGCAACACTGGCCTGCATCGCCTTCGTCATTATTGTCCCAGTCCTGGGTGTTGTGCTCCTATTCGCAATTCCCATTCTGATTTTGTTCGCAATCATGGCCTAAATCTAAAGACTCATGCAGTCTATGTGTTCTAATCGATGAATGGTCGTATTCATGACTAAACAGTAAACAGTGGCAATCGCTCTTCAATCAATTCGGTAACAACGAAATGACCTCAAACGTCGACTTGCCTAACAAAGCGACATGGTGAGCCAAACCAAAATCTACTTCTTACAAGGGCGTCAACTGCGCGAAACAACTGCAGCGTTTCACGAAAAGAGTGGTGGTGTTCAACCATTATTGACTAGTGCCCGCTAGGTGTAGGCAAATGCGGACCGATGTAGCCAATCAAAACCTTTCCACAGGCCTGATCTGATGCATCGAAAAAGTGAATGCGAGGTGCAGGATGATCGTGGTCAATTTTTATATGGGCTTCCATGTACTTCTGCCCTGAGGGGTCAACGGATGCATCCACAGGAAACAACCTCGCTCGAAAGCAACGGGCGTCAGCCGCTAATGATTCGGATTCCTTCATTGAAACCCAATTTGGTGAAATCGAATCATGCTTCCCTAGCCAGCGATAGAAGTCTTCTCCACTAGCGCCAACCGATGAGCGCCACGACGAATATTCATTTAAGGCGACCAGGGACCGGTAAATCTTTTTGGCCCAAGCTCTTGCAAGTGGATAAGAATCAAGCTCAGAAACTATTTTTTCAACGGCAGGATTAATCTGCAAATTCAATAAATTTTTACGCGCGAAACTAACTACATCTAAGGGTGACAGAAATTCTTGTTCGTAAACATCTGAATCGATTGGCGCCATTGCACGAAGCATTGAATGAAGTATCGACTCAGATCCACTGAAAGCGCGACAACAGATGACTGCATGCTTTTCAAGCCAACTATTGACGCTGCTCGAAATTTGTGGAGATGAATTCCAGATAAATACAACCAATAACGACTGCGGATCAACTTCCATCAAGAAATTTCCGTTTGATTCTGAAGATTCGGAGTCCGACACCCATCGAAACTCTTTAAGACCCAATTGCGTTCGCCAGTGGTCCTGATAATCGAAGTTATCTGCACCGCCGATAACCACAAGAGTCTTATCTTTCGTCAACACCGACAACCGAGCAAGAAGGTAATCGGTGTAGGAATCAGAAGTTTTAACTTGGTCAACTTGGTTAGAGCGAATCTCCGCAATTTGAAATGCGATTTGCGATACTGCACTTGCGAACGCTTGCGAGGTCGAATCATCGGCCTTAAGGTTGTTGAATACCTGCTGAATTGCTAAATCGGCAGTTGAAAAGTCAGCAATTGAAAACGCAATTGCAGCAGCTTTAGTCGCCTGATCAAGTCCCGCAATACGTGCATCATCTTCATGTCGAGCAAAAAACTCTGCGGAATTAAACAACAATATTCCCAATAATTCACTTGGATGCACCAAGTCACCTAAGCGATCCACTCGATCAACAACTTCGCTTGGTTTTTCATTTTGACATCGCAAAATGAGACTTACATCTTCGCTAACACTTTCAATAAGGTTCAATTGATCAGCCAATTGGACATAATCGCGTCGCAAAAATCTCCATTCCGGATTCTTCAATAGCTGACTCTTAGCGAATTTGAATGCGGTGTTTTTATCAAGGTCACTCAAAGAAGCTGTAACTTTTCGTGCACCTTCTTGCGACCTCACCGAGCCGCCCAATGCTTGAACCAGCTGGATTGCTTTATCCTCACTCAAATAAAGGCCAGGCAGATCGATAAATCTGATCGCCGTATCTTCGTTAATTTGAGTTATATAGTCAACGATCTTTTCAAAGAGGGTGTTATCAGAAAGGTTGAGTCGCTGGATAAGTGCCTCAGCTTCATTCACCGCACCCGCTTTAAGCGACGACGCCAATAGCCAAGCAACACCACGCGCACTTTCTCTTATTTTCAATACATCTTTAAACAAATCCCGAGCAATACTTGTCTGACCAATGCGCAAATGAAGCAACCCGCGGCGCAACATGACTTCAGGTTCATGCGGAAATGAAATTGACAAACTTTTCAGAACTTCTAGATGCTTTTTGTCATCCTTTTCAAAAATCTCTCCAATTTCATCCAAACAAACTGACCACTCCGGACCCAAAAGTCTCGGCCCAATCGGATCCGACTGCGAATCCGGCAGGACATTAAAAGCAATCGGAATATACGTCGAAAATTGTGGATCGGGCAAAATATTGATCTGAATTTTCGATGCACCAGGTTCAAGAAATTTCATTCCGATTGACATGACACCATCACGATCAATTGGCGGACATTTATCAATATCGGCAATTGCGCCGCTATTAGTCACATGGAGAGCTTTTAAGCTGAGATCCACATCCGTGAGGTGTGGATTGTACGAAGCAATCTCAAATTCGTATCTATCTGCTTGGTCAACAGAAATTGTGATTTCTTTATCGCGACCTTGGAGTTTCGTGTTTGCCGGGCGCAGAAAAATTGAATTGCGAAAGTCCCAAGCAGTAGTCACAAAGTCAACTGCTCTACGCCACGAGTCAAGAACCTCATTGCCCTCGGCTTCACGAAAATTTGGCCAGCGATCTTTATAAACAGAGACAAATTTGTCGGGAGGGTAGTTTGCAGACTCATTTCCCCAATCCGAAAGCGCCCCGACGAAGTTGCTCTCAAGCTGTATAAATGGGCCGATTTCTAGAATCAACTTCAGGGTTCCGGTATCACGATCAATCTCGTGTTGAACGACTGTCATTATTCGAGATGGCAACGCGTGAGTTCCATCTCTATCAGTTAGGTTTGCGACACACAGGGCGTTGGTTTCAGTATCCAGTAAATGAAGTGCATCTTGGGTTACCCAGTTCAAACGGTAAGTCGTTCTAGTTTGCTCCCCCTCTACTGCCCGCAACATTTTTATAACTTGATCGGCATACTCTTTTCGTGCACAACTTCGAAAAATTGATAAATACCCCACGAAGACCTCGAATCTATTTCTTTAGCCAAAGAATATGCCATACGGCTACGGTCTAACTAATTTCATAGAGTCGAACAAGTTTGCCCCGTCCAGTTTTGAAATTTACGCTAAGAGATGAATTTTGGGGTCATTTATAGGACACTATTGTCTAAAGCGGAAATCATCGGCGGTCACGCAATCAGCAAAGCAAAAGAATATGACTGCGAGATCGCTCTGGAATTACACCTACTTTCTGCTGAGTGGCGCTGGCAAGAAGATTAATTTAACGCCAGACTTCCAAATGTCATTTGTGAAAATTTTTTGGATTTCAGCGGCGAGCAAAGCATGCGTCGAACTGCCCTTCGTTGTCGTTAATGATGAGCAGTCCTCGGGCGACTATCTCTCGCTGATAAATCATCCGGAGATAATCGCCCGAAACACAGGCCTGTGATAAGTCGATCTGACGACCTTACTTGTCGTTGCGGTCGTCTTCTGCTGGTTTGTCTGAACCGAAGAAGTCATCGTCTTCTGCTGCCAAGAACTGACGCTTCTTGTTGCGGTATTCGCTGGTCTTCATCGCAAGACTTTGAAACGCAAGATGCGTGCCTTGTGCAGTGCCATCGAACGCCTGAATGTTGCCCTGCTTCAAACCGATGCGTTCTGCATCACCGTATGCGTCGAGTGCTGCTGACAAGAACACGAATGTCCAACCAGATTTTTCACACTCTTTGACCAGAGTCTTTATCTGCGCAAGGGTGTATTCACTGCTCTCGTTTTCTTCACCATCGGTGATTGAAATGAACAGAATGTCTTCTTTTTGAAGACCAGTTGCCTCGCGCGCTGCTGCCTCAACTCGTGCTCGACCGATCAGAAGACCGGTTGCATCGAGAAGAGGTGTGCTGCCACGAGGGATGAACGTTGCGGGTGTCAGATCGGTTATCTCTGAAATCGGTGCACCTGCGACGACCACGTGCTGCGGGTCTTGACTATCGAATTGCACGAAAGTCACTTTTGCGTCGGGACCATTTGCCTTCTGATCCTTGATCCACTGGTTAAATCCGCCGATCACATCGTTTGCGATTGAACTCATCGACCCTGATCGGTCAAGAAGAATGTAGATGTGAGTTTTGTTCGGTTTGTTTGCTTTTTTCTTTGTCATTTTGTTTCTCTTTCTTTGTCGGTGAATGTTGTATTGATAAAACGAAATCTGTTGCCAAATTTGTGCACTGTTTATGCAGCAGAACCGTGACAATTCTTAAGTGCCCTGTGAAACTGCTTGATTTGCCTGCAGAGATACGGTCGAGTAACCCCAATCTTCTTTGCTGCCGTCGCTTGGTCATACCCGCCAATTGCTGTCAGTACGAGACCTTTTGCGACAACTGGTTTTGCTTCTTCCAAGAGTTGCCTGCACGCGTCGCGTTGTATCGCCTGCACTTCGGGGTCAACCGCGCAACGATCGACTAAATCAACCTGGACCTCGTGACCACCCTCTGAAACTCTGGTCGGAAACTGTTGAACAACGCGACCGCGTTGCACTCCTTCACCCCGCTGCCTCGCGTCTTCACGCCAAAAGTCAACTTTTGCCGTTCTGACAACCGCGTACACCGCATTGCTTGGGTTCGGGTATTCGCCCATGAACTTCTCAAGATTCTCAAGAACGTGCACAAGTCTTCGACTGCAGATGTCGTCACCTTCATGCTGTCTCGAACATGCCCGACGCAATTCTCGGTCAAAAGTTGTTATCCAGACGCCTCTTTGTTCATCTGTCTGCTTCGTCTTCATTGGAACCTCCTTGGTTCAATCTGTTCAACGGCCTGATCCGTTGACGCTTAGATCATGCCAAATGGGTGTTGTAGAGATGACTAAAACTCATATTAGTTAATTGCATTATACAAATAATAGGCCAGTCACGCCAGTTCAGTAGAAAACGACCGAAAGTGCACATTTTCGAGTGCTCAGAGCGTCTTATGGAATATGGAAAAAACCTCAATTCAAACCAACGAACCACTCCACCTCTTTTGGAGCGAAGACTATGTTCTCGAAAGCGACGTTGAAACTCGCAGAAAGTCTGGCCCACTAGCGGCGCTTTTGAAGAATGGCGAAGTCGCGAACGTCAAACTCGTCGAGCCGACGCCGATCACCAGAACTGAACTTTTGACGATTCACGAGTCGCAATACATCGACAAGCTAACTTCCAAAGATAAGAATCTTGCTCGCAGTGTTTTTGCAAGCACCGGCGGTGTGCGCGATGCGGTCGACGCGATGTTCAAATTTGGCAAATCAGGCAGTCTCTCGAGCGGTTTGCACCATGCAAAGCCTGATGCTGCACATGGGCTTTGTTACCTCAATGGACTTGCGCTGGCGGCTCTTCGAGCAATAAGTGTTCATGGAGTCGGCAATATAGGTGTCCTCGACCTTGACGCACACTGTGGCGGAGGCACCTTCACGATGCTCGGCGACAATCCAAATGTCACTCTCGCAGACGTGAGTTGCAATTCATTCGACAGTTGGTTGCCAAATTCAAATCGACACTTTTTAGAAGTCATAAGCGATGGACGAGAATATTTGAATGCAGTGAAGCGTTCTCTCGCACACCTGATGAACGTCGACGCGCTCATCTACAACGCCGGAATGGATCCATTTGAAGATGATGGAATGGACGGCATGAGCGGCATCACTCGTGAAGTTCTCGCCGAGCGTGAACGACTCGTTGCGCAATGGTGCCAAGACCATCAGAAACCGGCCATGTTCGTCTTGGCGGGTGGCTACTGCGGTTCAAAGCTTGACATGGACGGTCTAGTAAGAATGCACCTCCTGACGATCAAAGAATTCGCACGAATTCGAATTAACAATGCACCAAACGACTAAAGTTACGTGCATTATTACAAGAATTAATTCACAATTTCACGTAAAGCTCACTATTCAGACCTATATATAGGTATAGATAAATGAAACCACTAGAGACGAAAAAGACCGAATTTCACGTGACGATTGATGTCATCGCGTTGACAATCCTTGATGGTTTCTTGAACGTCGCTGTCGTTCAACGTGATCACCGAAACTCATGCATCGATGTAAAACGAAACGGCAAGGTACTCGAAGTGCCTCGAGATTTCGACAATCATTGGGCGCTTCCTGGGGGCCATGTAAATTCGCAAACCGAGAATTTGATCGATGCTGCAAAACGTAAAATCAAAGAAGAAACGAGCATCGAAGTCAACTCTGAGAACCTCGTCGAGATAGGCGCATATGGCAATCTCAACCGCGACCCGCGCTCAGGTCGAACTGTCTCAATCGCCTATGTAACTTTTCAACCGATGTTTGCGACGCCGAGCCCCGGACTCCACGCGAAAGTCGCCAAATTTATGCCCGTCCTTGAACTTTTGGCTGAACCGAATCGACTCGAGTTCGATCACGAAGAAATGCTGATCGACGCGATTCAAAAAGTACGTGACTTGATGCTTTCGACACCTGTTGCGACGAGTTTTTGCCCGCAAGAGTTCACGATGACAGAGCTACGCGAGGTATATGAGGTTCTCTGGCATCATGCCTATGACAAAGAAATAGACGATCGCGAGCGCCAAAAATATGCCGCCGAAGTTCGCGAATACACGGTCAGTGACAGCTACCAACTGTTGAGTCGAGCCGGTGACCTGAAATATGAGTTTGCGCGCATGCCTCAGGCGAAGCTGAATAAGATCACCAAAATTCTGATGAGCGAAGCTAAGAACGACACAACGCGAAGGCCAGTGATCAAGAACCGCCTTGACCCGGCGAACTTCTCGCGCAAAGTTGAAAACATTCGTGGCTTTATTGAGAAAATCCCCGATTCGACGCCTCGAAGCTCTCTTAGCAACTCAACGGGTCGTCCGGCGCAACTCTTCCGCCGAGGCAAGGCCGAGAGACTTGATCCGCCGTTACGTCTGCGAGTGAAAAGAGGAAAGTAAATGGGACTTTTAAAAGGAATCTTGATCTATAAATATGCCAAGCGGCGCGCTAACAAAAAACGCGACCGCCAAGACGAGTATGAACAAGAGATGCTTGGTGGCAGCTGGGGCGATGAGATCTGCGACTATTGCGGGCGCACCAACGAAGAGCACCTCGACGACGAGGAACCCTGTAGCTGAAAAACCCCTCTGTGAGTGGCAGTGCACATTTCCGACCTTTCGTTCCGTCTTAGAGATAGGACATTCACAACGAAAGGAACTAAGAAACATGTCAGTATCAATCAGCACACAATTACCCGTAATTCGCAACATCGAAGAGGCGGCAGAACTTTGTCACGGGTTTGACGCAGTAATCACCGCAGGACCAGAGAAATATGAAGTCTCTGGTTGGGGTCACCCAAACCATCTCGTGGTTAGTTTCGATGACGTCACCAACGACAGATACGGCGACGCACCAACCCTTGAGCAGGTTCGCGGCATCGTCGAATGGGGTGCAAACCAAGTCGGTTCAATTCTCATCCACTGTCACGCAGGCATCTCACGATCAACAGCGTGTGCGTGGGGCGTCGCAATCGCAAAGGGTTTCGACGTAAAGCAAGCACTCTTAACCTTGGCAGAAATGCACCCGGACGAAAGCGGTTGGGGTCAGCGAACCTTCCGTCCGAACCCCTTGATCGTCAAACATCTCGAGACGATCTTTGGTCACAAAGATCTAAGAAACATTCTCAGCGAGGTTGCAAGAGACTTCTAGCGCGGCAGATCGCTTTTTATAAAACTCAACGAAAGCGAGCCGAAATGAACCCAGAAATCGAAGATATTAACGACGAAGATGATGATGTCTTGATTCAAATGCAAAACGACGATGGTGTTGTTGTCACGTTTTTAACCGCACCACCGTCGGTATTTGAGGTCACTGACAGAATTGACCCTTTGACATTTTGGATGTCATCAAAAAGTGTCTATGTTGCGATCAACGAAGACATTCTCAACGAGATGATCGAAGAATCAATCGAAAAAAACAACGGCGTCTACGATGACAAAGAAGCGGCGTTTTTACCGATTGTCCATGTTTTGAATATCGGACTGAAGGAAGTGAACCGACAGATTGAACAACGAGGAGAGAAAAATGAAGAATGATCTGAAACCGAATTGGCAACCGACAGAACTACTCGAGACGGCTTTCGGCGTCGCTAGTTGGGCGCACAGAGACGATGTCAGAAAAGGAACGAGTATTCCCTACTTGAGTCATTTGCTTGCCGTGAGTTCACTCGTGATCGAAAATGGCGGCGCCGAAGTTCAAGCGGCCGCTGGCCTGTTGCACGACGTGATCGAAGACACCGAAATCGATGAGTTCATGTTGAGAGCTTTGATCGATCGGCAGGTCGTCGACATAGTTGTCGCCTGCAGTGATGCGCTGAAACGACCAAAACCAAGTTGGCGCCCACGTAAAGAAAAATACTTAAACCATTTGCGTGAGATGATTGCTGAGTCTGAGCCTAACCCAGCAGTTCTTGTGGCTCTAGCCGACAAAGTTCACAACGCCGAAACGACAGCCAACATGGTCGCACTTCGAAGAATGACTGCTGAGCAGGTCTTTGCCGACCCTAAGTTCAACGCGAAAGTTGACGAACAGAAGTGGTGGTACACGAGTTTGGTCACCGAGTTTCAAAAATCAAAAGTTGCACCAGAGCTCATCCAGCGCCTTGATCGCGCAGTTAGCACGATCTTCTGCGTTTCGTGAGCAAAATACCCCTTTCGCGCTCACGAAAGTAGAGGTTGTTGGGGGTCGAAAAGACCCCCAACAACCGTGTCACACCCGTGTCTTATATTCCGCTCCCATCCCTAAATCGACCAGGAGGTCCAGAATGCACGAAGCGCAAACACTTATCAGTCCAGAATCAGGTCTTGCTATCCGTCGCCGACTGGTTCAGGCATTTAAAGATGCTGGTTTGGGTCGCTTGATTGGTGCAGAGAATATCCAAATTACCTGTGAGGGTCTAGAGCTCTCGGTAATTCCATTCAACCAAGCGCGTCTGATTGCAAACCAGTTGACCGATTTGGTTGAGGGTCGAACAGTGACCGTGCAGAACCCAACTGGTCAAGCCGAGCCGACATACATAGCTCAAATCACTTCATCGCTTCAGAATGCACTTACCGAACAACACTCGGTGCCAGTCGGCTACACCGCCGCCGCCGTGAAGGTTTCAAAATGAAGAACAAACCTTCGACTACAGCGACTAGTTTTGGCGAAATCGGCAAGTCAGAAGTCGAGCGAGTATGTAAGGCTGTTGAGTACTTACGCGGCTCTGACAATCGAAAACTTGGTGCGCTACTGAAGAGTGACGGCAAAAATCGAGTTTGGCAGGTCTCAAACGATGATGCGGTCATCAACATCGTTGGTGGCGAGGCGACTTTTGAAAGCACTTACCTACTCAGTCCGCAATTCCTCATCAATTGTCGGTTGATGACGCAATTCAGCGAGTCGGTCAACATCAAATACGAAGACGGCAAAGCACACGGAAACAACCGAATCGGCTCGGTGACGATGAAATGTGAAAAGGTCACGACTGAATTCGTAAAAGTGCAACAACTTCCCATCGTTGAAGCACGCGTCAAATATCGAGCCCTGTTCCGCGCGATCGATACGGGTTCCGATCTGCCGTGCGACTTTGGAAATGCCGGTGAAATTACATCGGATACACCACCGACGACTTCATTGATTGTCGAACCAGGCCGAATTCGCGTGAAGACAATTTGGAGCCGACTTGGCTCAGACGACGTCGAGACATCGTGCCGAGCAAAGACAAGTGGCCGAGGTGAAATCAACGTAATGTCACCTTTGGTGAATCTATTCACGGCATATATCGGCACTGATGGTGACCCAGATTTCACTGTGCGGTTTGACCCTCTAAACGGTGACTACATCGAGTTTGTTCTTGATGATCTATATGTAGCACTGAAACGAACCCTCGTTGGCGTCGATCTTGCATTTGAAAAAATCAAGAAAATTCTCGACAAAAACGAAGTGAAATATGTGGTCGGCGATTCAGGTGTGATCGCAGCTCACATCAACGGCATTGCAACCCGAATCGCCCTCTTGAAAAGCGAGAACGACGAAAATGCCATTGCGCGCTGCACAGCGGTCGTTTTAAATGACGCCCACGAGAGTGCTTCGCTCTTGAAGGAATTGAACGGCTTCAACAAATCGTTTACGGCGAGTCGGGTCTGGCTTGATCGTTCGATGGTCGTTGTAGGTTGCGACGTCAGTTGTTCAAACTTGTTCAACTTCTATAGCTCTCTTGACAAATTCACGAAAGAAGCCGGGTCTCTTCTCGGCCTGCTTGACGCACTCGGCGCCGAGCCAGCGATCACGAAGATTCGAAAACGAACGTTTGCGAAACCACGACCCCGCTCAAAGGCCAGCTGACAGTGGAGGTTTCAATGAGCGATTCGCAGCCCGGAGACTTGTCACTCAAAGTTTTCAACACTGCCAGCCCTGATGAGTTGGTGGGCATTCTGAAAAAACTTAAAAGTCGAGAACTCAAACTTCTTTCGCAGATAACAAATTTACACATCGGCAACCCCAAAAGTATTACTACCGAATTTGTGACCTTATTTAAGACCCAATTGCTCCGTCGCGATGCCGTCTTTAATGCAGAGATCTTTGCCAAGTTGTCGAGCATTGAAATGTTGGTTTTTTGTGAAGAAGTTTTGAAAGAGTCTTACGAAGACCCCAGCGAATCAGAACTTGAAGAACTAACGCCTCGACTCATTGAGAAGTTTGGCGAATTTCGAACTCAACTCTTGTACGCGAATCTGATCGACAACGAAGCGAATGCTGCGCAGCTTGCGAGAAAAATTCTCAGCGAGACTGGAATTATTCCAATTAGAAGCATCGATCGTCCGAAGGGTCAAGTTTCAGCGCCACTCCTCAACGAGCCGATTTCCGAAGACATCAAGCGTGGGAGGAGGGAGAACCGGCTCAAACAACGTGATCTGCGAGCTGCGAAAAGAACACAGCGCCGAGAGGTTGAGCTTGAGCAAAAGGCGATCAGCAAACAACAGAAGAAAAATCGAGTCGTTAAAACAGCTCGTGTTGATCGCGACCCAGAACCAGTCGTCACAACCAATGACGATCTGACTTTCGTGAATACAAAGCGAATTCATCCGCTGATTTCAAGATTTGGTGAAGGTGCGGGAACCCACGAAGATGTCTCGCGAGTCGGAAGCACTTTCGTGCGATTTTCGGGCGATCCAAAGGGCCACGGCAAAGAAAGACCAGTTCTCGTCATTGCGAAAACTTCAAAACACTTTGTGGTCCGACCGATTTATTCTCATGCCCGATGGCCGGCGGGGTCTTGGCGGGCAGTTGAGATCGTCGAATGGAAGGAAGCGGGCTTAGCGAACAATTCATTCGTTGGTGATGAAACCCACAGAGTGAAGCACAAGAACCTGACCCTGAAAGGCAGACTCACACTTCAAGATTGGAACCGTGTCTGCCTTGGCGAAGTCAATTCAGCTACGTCATGATTAAAAACGAGCTACTTCAAAGGAGCTAATTCAAATGCCACAGATCGACGAAGACGAAAACCCTTGTCCACACGGCGAACAGACGAGGGCCAAGTGCAAGGTGTGCAAAGATGCTCCGGTTAAAAAGCGAGTAGTTGTGCACTTTTCTGCGGGCGGCACGCACTATCACAAAGTTCATGACTGC
>Ga0214917_10002475_pt1 | contig 22410 bp, 17 predicted proteins | sample LL_1208_BB_MetaG_FD_177983 | JGI IMG/M metagenome (GOLD analysis project Ga0214917, IMG submission 177983) | Freshwater microbial communities from Lake Lanier, Atlanta, Georgia, United States - LL_1208_BB | ecosystem: Environmental > Aquatic > Freshwater > Lake | place: USA: Georgia | collected...
GAATGCCTCAATCTCAGGATGACGACAGTCGATCGTAAGCATGAGTGCACCGCGACGTCCACCCTGTGCGACCTCACGGGTGGAGTTGGAGAACCTCTCCATGAAGACGCCGATACCGTCGGTGGTTCGGGCAGCGTTAGTGGTTGGCTGGCCTTTTGGACGAATTGTGGAGACGTCGAATCCAACTCCACCACGCCTCTTCATGATCTGGACCTGTTCCTGGTCCGTGAAGAGAATGCCACCGTACGAGTCGTGTGGCTGGTCCACAACGAAACAGTTGGAGAGGCTCTGAAGCTGGTAATAGTTTCCAATGCCAGACATTGGAGAACCCTGCGGGACAACGTCCTTGAAGTCCTTCAGGAGGTCGTAGATCTCATCCTCACTCATCGGATTGGGATACTTTGCCTCAATACGAGCAAACTCTCTCGCAAGACGACGGTGCATCTGGTCAGGAAGAGTTTCCATCAGATTGTCATTAGAGTCACGAAGCGCATACTTCATGAAGACGTCTGGAGCTAGTTCGTCACCTCCGAAGTAGTCACTCAGTCCCTTCTGTATCTGCTCATTGTTTCTCATCTACTTTGCTCCCATTACTTGGTTCCACTTCTCTTTGAGAACTTTCTTGCGATCACTTTCGTCCTGCTGAAGACTCTCAGACAGTGTCAAGCTGTTCTCATCCAAGATTCGAATCTTAGAACGTGCAGTGTCAATGTGAACAGGGAAGAGTATTCCATCCCTTCCTGCGCGATTTTTTGCGACAAATAGTCTACCCTGGCCTGTCGCCTTCTCAGTTGGCTTTCGAGAAAGTGAGAGGACAACGTCAGCAACCATTGCCTTGCCGTAAGACTCTGACATGTTCTCAAGCCCTACGATGTCAGAATTGGAAGAGTCACGGTTGGCCTGTGAAGCAGTCCAGATTGGGATGGCCCTCTCCATGGCGAGGTTGCGAAGATCCTCGTAGATAAGCTTCAGTTCGAGGCGGAGAGCATCGTACTCACGACTGGATCGCATGATGTCTGCGTAGTCAATGATTATCACGTTAGGCACGAATCCCCGTAGCGCCAACTTCTCGAGGTGGTTTCTGATTGTCGCCACAGAACAGCTTCCTGTCGGGTACTCCTTGATGATGAGCCTTCCCATCTCCATCTCTGAGTACTTCTGCATGACCTCCTGCTTGGCGTCTTGCACCTCGTTCGAAGGAATGTTGGTGAGGTTGGAGTCGTAACGAATCCCTACAGCAGTCTCAGTCAGCTCGAACGTGTAGTGCAGGACATTCTTACCGAGACGTAGTGCATGGGCACCGAGCTGAACCAGCATGTGGCTCTTTCCAACGCCAGTGTTCGCAGCAATCACACCGAGTTCACCCTTGCCGAGACCACCGTTGAGAACTGTCTTCTCGTCAATCTCATCAATTCCAGTGGGACAAGCAAGACGGTTGATCTTCACAAACCTCGCCTCTGCATCCTCAAAGAAGTCATGACCGACAGAAGTGGGAAGACCGACTGAGACTGCCTGTTTCATAGTGTCCAAGACAGCGTCGTACTTGTCCTGGGAGATTAGCTCAACCGACTTCTCAAGCGCCTCCTTCATTGCCTGCTTTCGGCAGAAGTCAAGGCTCTTCTCCTTGATGTACTCAAGGTCACCAGTGCTGGGATTAGAGCGCAGACGACTGAGGAACTCTACCACCTGTTCTCGGAGGACTGCGTTGTTGTCGGCCTTGAGCTCATCCTTGATGATGGAGATGAGGAGCTGCATCGTTGGGAAACAGCGATACTTCTGGTGGTACTTGAAGTACTTGTCGCTGAGGTATGCGAGATAGCGTAGATCGAAATAATCAGGCTGCATCACCTCAGAGATCTGAGCAGCCCATGTATGATCTGTCAACAGACCCGCAAAGATTCCCTCCTGGAAGTGCTTTCCATACGACTTGAAGAGGGCTTCGTTCTCACTCATTATGACTTCCCGATGTTTGCTGTGACTTGTAAGTAGAATCTATCAATGTCGAACGTTTTTACACCGCACCTGACCAGCGTGCGAGTAAGCTCAAATTTGTTTGCGTGAGGCAGGCTAATCTCGTAGGAAGACTGCAACTTGCCAAGCTGTGAACCACTAAGATTCGAGATATCGAGGTGCATCAGCCTCCAGTTTCTCAGTGCTATCTCAGAGTGGTCAACTATTTCCTGTATGACTTTCACTCTATTTCTGTGGGGATGAGATTTTGCAGCTTCTACTATCTCTTCCACCGTGACATCCCTGTCTTCAGCAAGTGCAGGGAATCTCTTGAGGAGTGTCTTGAAACCGAGCCCCTTCAGGCCAGGCAGGGAGTCAGAAGAGTCTCCTGAGAAGCACCTGGCTACGCAAAGGTTTCTGGGCATTACTCCGTACCTTCCTTTCACCCACTCTACGTCAACGTCATCTTTTAGGGTAGGAGACCAGACTGTAACCCTATCACTGACAAGCTGGAGGTAGTCGTGATCCGAAGAAACTATCTTCACGCGCTTGTCTGAGTAGTGATACTTTGCGAGATACCCAATAACATCGTCAGCCTCACAGTCAGAGATATAGATCTGTCTGATTGGAAGACACTTGAGACAGGCTATGAGAGACTTGACTTGCCAGTTCCTATTCTCCACTGTGTCAGGTATGTCACCTTCGTGGAACCTATTGAGCTTCACGGGCTTTCGCCTGCTCTTGTACTCCGGGTAGATGGCCCTCCTCCTGAGAGAACCACCACCTTCCCATACGATGACGCACTCTGTTGGTCTCAATCTCCACATCAGTGCGCCGAGAGACTGCAAGAACCCTACAATTCCTCCAACGTGGTTTCCATCCGCCATGAGAGGGTTGGCAGTGAAGTTACGAATGAAGAGGTTGAACTAAAGACCATCAAGTAGAAGCACTGGCCTCTCGTTGATGGTCACCTCCTCTATATCTTGAAATGACATTCTCGATTGCTCCGTGAAAGTCAAAAGTTAGATCATACTGCCATATCACATCGATATTATACCCACGAGATTTTGCAAGTTCAAGCTTCGCAGAGTCTCTCTCCCAAATCTCGGAGGCTTCCACTCCTCTGTGCTTGTCGTAGTGATCTGCTTCATAGATTGAGGGATTGAGGTGCCAGTAGTCGCCATTGACCTCAATGAGAAGATTGAGCTCTTCTATGAAGATGTCATAAACTCTTCCCAAGACCCTGTAAGAGTGTCTGCACTTGTAGCGAGAGGAGATCTCATCAAAAACTTTCATTTCTAGTTTGCTTCTCCACAAACCATTCCCACTATCAAACGCTCCACGTTCCCACATTTTCTTTGCAGCGTGTGACATAAGCACTTTTGAAGCGTCTGAGTGTTTCTTCCCCAAGTTCCAATTTTGACCACCTCTCACATAGAACCTCTTTCTAGAGAGACTCATCTTTTCTTTCGTCTCAGCTGAGTGTGAGACCCTTTTTCTGCCTTTCATCTTTTCAGAAAAAGACTTATAGACACCACTCTTGATCTTGGTTTCTTTTGCGAGAGATGCTCCTCTGAGATATGACTCTTTGGTTCTCAAGGGACCTTGCGTAGCGATGCGTTCTCTAAGTGAAAGTGAGATTTTTTGTTTTGTCGTCTCGTTTCTGATCTTCCCAGAATTTCCCTTGGATATCTTAGACTTTGTATCATCAGACATGGGACCACGAGTGCTGCCAAGATTTGCTTTGGCAGCAGCAGTAGTGAACCTGGTTATTCTCGTCTTTTTTGCTATCTCAGCATAGCACTCAGCACCGAGACTCTCCTTGAGAACTTTAACAGTCTTGTTCCTTCCACACTTCCACAGGACTCTAACCTCTTCGATTGTTGAGCCCTGTGAAAATTTCAGAATCCCTAGTGCAAGTTCTTCTTCAGTCATTCTTCTACTCCTGTCGTAAGTATTAGAAAGAACAACTAGAAACTAACTTATGTCACTCCGGAGAAACCATCTCTCCACCCTCGATAAGGAGATCAGCTACGGCCTTCACCTCCTCATAAGACTCGGGGTCGATGTCAACATTCTCACTGTTAGAACTAGTCCTCACCATGGCCTTCTCAAGGAGGCCATCCACCCAAGGCTTGTATTGTGGGTCGTTCATGATTTCCTTGAAGTCAGACTTGTAGAACTTCTTCTCTACAATCTTCACATTCTTCTCGTTGACGACCTCCAACTTCTTCCAAGAACCTGTGCCTTCCACAGTGACCTGATGATCGTTGACCATGTCAGGACCGTGCTCACGGAGAAGATCAAACAGTTCCTCGTGCTCCTCGATCCCCTTTCCGAAGATGATCCTGAAGTTTGCAGAACGGAAAGGGAAGGCGACCTTGTTCTTGATGGTCTTCGCAGAGACGTGAATGCCGAGAACCTCCTCCTTGGGACCCTTGATCTGTTGACCGGCACCGAGCTTGATTCGAACCGATGAGTGGAAGGGCACTGCATTACCGCCAGGCGTCGTGGTGGGGTCACCGTACATCACGCCGATCTTCGTGCGAATCTGGTTGAGGATGACGAAGAGAACGTTCTGATCACCGATGACACCCGTGATCTTTCGCATACCCTTCGAAAGCACACGGGCCTGGAGACCGATCGTGTTCTGGTCGTACTCTCCGTCAAGCTCAGCCTTCGGGCTAGTGGCTGCAAGAGAGTCCCAGATGATGGTGATCGGGACATCCTTTGCCATTGTCTTTGCCTTCAGGATAGTCTTCTCTGCGATATCAAAGACCTCCTCAGTGCAGTGTGTGTCAACGTAGACGAAACGCTTTGAGATGTCAACACCGAGTGCCTGGAGGTTGTCCGGGTTAGTGGCATTCTCGGTGTCGATGTAGACAGCGATCCCGCCCATCTTTTGGGTGGAACGGCAGACTTGCGCAGCAAAGTGGCTCTTTCCGATGGAAGGCGGACCAAAGACCTCCACAATTCGACCTTCGGGAAGTCCTCCATTTGAACGGTTAGAGATGATATAGTCGAGCCCTCTCGAACCTGTAGAGATCCAACGCTTCACGTGTGTTGGTGACTGGTCGGAGGCCAGGTTGTATGCGACCTTGTGACCGAGATCACGATTAAGAGAATTGATGAGGTCAGCGGTGAAGTCTTCCTGCTGCTGATGCACACCGTCGCTATCAATCACTACCTTCTTCTTTGCCATATGATTCTCCTAACAAGATACTATACACAACTCGAGCATGTTCAAAAACACGAACGCCTCGGAGCAAGTCCGAGGCGACGTGGATTCTACTTGAAACTACTCTAGATCTGCGAAGGCATCCTCGATGTCATCGAAAGACTTCTTCGTGTCCTTCTTCGGAGCCGGCTTCGTGTTGGAACGAAGCTCCGAGATGTCCTCATCTGCAGTCTCAGCCTTGCCTCGAACTGTGCCTACGGAATCGTTCTTGGCGTCCGAAGTGCCACCGCCGAGCCACTCGTTGACTCGCCTCTCGATCTCCTCTGCAGGAAGGATCTCCTCGTAGTCATCGATCTTCGGGATGGCAGTGAGCCACGTCTTCACCTGGTCACTGTCCTTCGAGAGCGGAGAGGGATTTGCACGAGGCTGGATCTTGGTGTCCGCGAACTGCTTGCCAGGCTGCTTCGTGACAGTGACCTTGATGTCTCGTCCCTGGGAAGGATCCGTGACGTCGCCATAGTCCTCGTCCAGCATGAGGCGGAGGAGGTCCTGGTAGATCATCTTACCGAAGGCCCAGAGGCGTACTCCCTTGTCCTCCTCCCCACGAACCACGACTGCAGCGTAGGTGCGCATCTTCGGGTAGAGCTTCTTGGCCAGCTCACGGCTGGCATCTGAGCCATCCTCACGGAGCTTGTTGATGAGGTCCTGGATCGGATCCTTCTTCCCGAACTGGTGGGGAGCCAGGATCGCGCCGGCCTTGTCACCGCCGATGCCGTAGTAGTACCAGCGGTCAACGAACGGCTGACCATCGTTATTGGGAATGGCAATGATTCGGACATTGTAGTCCTTGCCTTCCTCGGGGCGCCACATGATGGCTGACTTCTTGTTCTGGCCACTGAGCTGACCGAGCTTCTTACGGAGTGCTTCGAAATCGATTGGCATGATTTTCCTCTTGACTTTGTTGTTAGAGTATCCCAGAGCGTCTCCCCCCTGAGATACCTCATTGTGGCTTACCACATTGAGATTGTATGATTCGTGTGATAATGTTCAGGACAGTGTCCTGAACCATTAATTATTCAGCTTTCCCAGCCACTGTCTCGACTGATTGAGCAGAAACGCGAGTGGAGGTTCGGACCCGATGTAGAACCTGTTCTCCTCACGATGCATTCCACCGGAGAGTGAGATAGCAGTCCACTCCTCCGATGTCAGTCTGACACCGAAATGCTGGATGAGATACAGTGATCGGTGAGCAACAGGCATCTTGGGAATGTTCTCATTGTACTTGTACAGTGTACCTCTCTTCCTATGCCAGTCAGAGTCCTGTTCCAGAAGGTAGGGTCTCTCGAGATCACCAATCATCCCGATGTTGTGTAGCAGCCCCGTGACGATAATGGAGTCGACAGGAACTTCTACACCGACAGATTTGGAGATTGCTCTCATCCGAGATGTGACCTCCAGGCTTGTCTCTACAAGCCCACCTGGGCCACAACCGGGTAACGTGACATCAGTCGAAGCAGAGCACATTAGTATCTTCTCACCAATGTTCTCGATGAGAAGCTCAATTCCGTCTCTTCCTGCACGGCCAGCCAACTTTGTGTATGACGACCAGATTGTCTCTAGTTCTCTTTCCTTCATAAGAGAACTATACGAAATGAGAGTGAGTGTTCAATCACTTCATCGTGATAACAACATACTCACCGGTGAGATGTCTTACGGGAGATGCACTCTCGTCGTACTTGATTTTTCCAGCACCTGAAGCGGCCACGAGAATTGCCTTGAGATAATGACCGAGCTTAGAGGTCGGTATCCGCGCCTTAGACTCGCCGTCTACCTCGTCCTTCGTTACGACAACTCTGATATCGTTTCCTACTGCATCGACAGATTCGACAGCGAGAGTAAAGTCCTCGGAGTTGAGCGATAGGCTCTTGATCCTGAGAAGCAGTGCAGCTGCCTTTGCGGCCTGTGTGGACCCTGTTGGTGTGTAGTCCTTGATCCCAAATTTCTCCATGACAACACCTGGGTTTTTCTTCGCGAAGGCAACCTGCTCCTTCACTTCTTCGAATCCCTTGCCGCCAGAAATCCTACGCTCACCTTTCTCGGTGAGGATCTTTCTCACCTGCTGTCTTATGAAGCTCAAGTCGTCCATGTTCTAGGTATTCTCCATCTCTAGTGTCTTAACACTGAGATAGAACTTCCCGAGAGGCTCGACTTCAACTTCAAGGCCTGTCTTTGATAGCTCTGAAAGGAGATCTTTCTCTGCGTCTACGACAAGTGCATCGTGGATGACGAACAAGGGCACCATCTCAGCAAACCTATTCAGGACTTTTGAGAATCCTGTCAGTGCAACATCAACAGCGGTAGATTGGACAAAGTACGGGAGTTTCAGTCGTTCATCGTCGACCACCAGCTTTCGACCATATAGGTTACCCAATTCCCATCCGCTCAGATATCTCTCGTGTATCTGCGGTACTCGGAAGAACCTTCCGATGACTGAGGAAGGAATGGAGGATTCGCCTCTCTGTCCATAGAGAGCAGAGATCGTCGCAACCTTGAGCTGTGCACGGGTGTGCTGGGAACCTATCTCAGCTCGCATTGCCTCGTAGATGTCCTGTGGTGCTTCAGGACGAGTGAGGAGAAGTGCTGTACGAGGCTCAAGGGAAACGAAGTCTATGAAACCAATCGTCCCCTTCCTGAAACGTGACTTGAGTATGTCACGGTGATCCCTGCTAAGGTTGAGAATCTTTGGACCAGATGAGACAGTGAGCCTCCCAGTCGCAGTGTCATGTGAGTATCTCACTGGACGACAAACCTCACCATCAACTGGTCTGAAAGACTCGAGGAAACCGTTATAGCCCGAAGAAAGTTTCCTCTCGAGTATCTCGTTGTCAACTAGGGCTGGTTGCAATCTCGTTAGGACGTCCCTGGTCTTCTTTAGCTGCGTAAGATACTTCTCTTCAAGAATCTCGTCTATTGCTGATCCGCAGTCAGTTGCAACTCTCTTTAGGGCACGAACAAATCGATCCTTACCAAGTGCAAGTGACCAGTCAACTTTCTCACCTGGTCTGACTGACTCATGCGACTTGCGAATCGCTGGGTTCACGAGATGAGGAACCTCCTGTCCAAAGACAGGAAAGACATCTTCTACTGAGAAGTGTCTTGTCTCATCATCTCCAAGGACAAAGTCTTCTGTGGAAGGAAGACCCTCGAATTTCCGAAGAGAGTTTCCTGATATCCTGACAGAGTATCCGGTCCCCAAAGCATGGGAAGAGATGACGAGACTTGACATGTAACATTGTAACAGCGTGCAAGAAATTTTCAACTCAATTTCGAGTACTCTTCCCACTCGCCCGGTTCTCCTGCATTGAGCCAAACCATGAGTGAAGCAGGATCCAACGGAGTCGCCAACCAGGTGTAAAGATTCCCCATGATCTCCTTCTCCCTGTTAGCACCTTGCGCATCGTAGACTCTGCACTTCATATTGCCGTTCTTTCCCGGGCGAAGACCGAACATGCTCACTAGGGCGTAGCTCGAGGGATTCGATGGTGAAACGAACGCCAAGACCTCCTTCGGAATGTTCTGCACACTCGCTGGTCCCCACACATTCACGACAGTCTTGTTCACGTAGTCAATGCACACGATGCATCCTTCGTTCATCTTCTTGATTTGTTCAGGCGTGAATGCAAGAATGCTGAAGAACTTGTCTTTCACAGTCCGAGCAAGAACGCTGTCACTGACTGCAGAGTTCACTCCTGGAGGCAGACTGGCTGAACCTATTGGAGCGGCCCCACCGGAGCCGCTGCCTCCACCCCCTCCGCCTCCACCACTTCCTCCCGAAGAGCCTCTCGAGGAAGTTCCAACACCCGAAGGAGGCTTTGGTCGCGAAGGCGCCTTCTTTTCTGCAGGTGGGAGGCCGAGTGCAGCCCTGAGCAAGTCTGACTGGATTTCCAGTTTCTTCTTGGGTGACTCATACTCTGCGTAGGCATCAGCAGGTGCAGTCAACTTGAGTGAGGTAGTAAACTCACCTGCTGATATCTTGTGCTCTATTCCTGTAATCGCGTAAATGTTGTCTGCAGTGGTGCCTGTGCTAAAGTCCATGAAGACATACTGCATGTACTGGACTATTGGAAGACCGAGCATTTCGACACTCACCTCGGTGGGTGCAATTCTAAGCGGAAGCCCTCTGCTTCTGGACAACTCCGGAGTTGCTGAGTTCTCTTTGCTCATTCTCATCATGTTGACAGTCGCCAGCTGTGGGTCGTTCAGTGATGTGAGGCCTGCGCTTGTGACCATGCCTGATCCCCTGCCGAAGAGTATCGTCGGCAATCCTTGTGAGACGAATCTCTTCGTCTTTTCGATACTCTTGCCCTCCAGCAACTTCCCGACATCGATCTCGACTGTCACTGCGTCACCTGTCTGTGTCTGCGAGCTGTCAGGTGGACTCTCGTTGACCACTCTAGTGACGACTTCTTTCTCGATCATCTTCTCGAGGACTGCCTTTCTGTTGGCGTACGTCTTTGTAGAGTTAGTCTCTGGTGCCTTTGTCAGCAACGGGTGCGTCGGACTGTTCATAAGACCGAATGCTGTGATGTCACCTGACCTGTTTGCCTTGATGAGATCGAAGAGTGTCCCGAAGGAGGAAGAGGTCTCATCGATGACGTGCATTCTTAGTATTGACTTTTTGCTATCGGAGTTGGCAGGAATACACTCTGGGTACACTGTGACTTTGGGCATCTTGAACTTTCCATTTGGAATGCCTGCCTTGGAAATGACGTAGTTCTCGTAGTCAGACTGGTAGACCCTGTAGGCTTCTTGCTTCTTCTCGTCATCAGTGTCTATAGTTCTTCTCTCGTACCCTCCCGTAAGATTGCCATCGTCGTCTTTCGCAGGCTCATAGAGCTGTCTGAAACCGTAAGGGACAGCAGAGGGGTCGTTGATGAACTCGACAAGAAGTTGCATGACCTGCATGCAGCTCACCTTCATGTTAGTCTTGAGAACCTCCTTGAGCTTTTCGTCAAGCTCTGCCTTCGCTATCGGATATTTCGCGATAGAGAGGTCTCTCATGAAAGTAGAGTACTCGTTGAAAGTATGAAAGATGAACTGCACCTCATCATACTTGCCAGACTTTGCAAGGGGCTTGCCGACCAGACCGAGAAGAAGCTTTCCGAAAGAAATAGAGTTCTCTACTGTGGCATCGCTGGGAGAATCCGATATGTCGCCAATAGTGACTTTCTTCAGTGAAGGGCTCCCAGCCTGTGAGTCAGTGCAAGGAAATATCTCATTTCCATTGAAGATCTCCTTGATCTGTTCGTCTACTGCTGCATCGACAGACTTCTTGTAGATCTGCACCTCACCGTTCACACCAATAAGTCTCTCTATGTCTTCAACGAGTGTCTTGTCTGCGTCTTTTGACTTCTTTAGCGAACTGAGCTTCACCTGAAGAGTCTTTAGCGCTTCCTCGTCGAGTGACAGTGCGGAAGACTCTGAGCTCACTGCATTGAGTATTGTTTCATCGTACAGTCTATTGAACTTTTCGCCGCCCTTGCCTCTCAGCTCTTCTATTTTCTTGGAGATGCTCACTATGGCCTCTTTCAGTGCCTGAGAGGCGCTCTGAGTTTTTGCCATTGAGACGTCCACCGTCTGTAGTGCAGAAGCGCCCTTCATGGCTAACGTCAGCGAGATATTGACCTGTCCAGCATCGTCAAAGCTAAAGGAGGCATTTACTATCGCGTACTTCTCTCTCACCTTCAGACCATCCAAGAAAACTCCAACAGGATTTTCTTCTGCAGCTGTGCCTGCATTTCCCGAAGGGTGACTCCATCCATACTCTATGTCGAACTCTGTTCCCTGGTATATGTCTGGTTTTATGAACGGTGCTATCTGTGCAAGTCTGCTTCTGTCATGCAGGGTGATCTCCATCTGTGCTGTCTTGTAAGACAGCCACCCTGTAGTGGGTGAAACGTTGAAACTCAGTGAGTTCAACGACATAAAGGGTCTGAAGCGATCAAGGGCTCTCGTATACCCAGAAGTTGGATTAAAGGCGTGAGAATTAGGAGGCGAAACCAAGGTCTGGGGAGATGTAAAGACTTCCATCGAGGAGACTTGTGAAAGTATCTCATTGTCGACCTTCCTCTCCAGCATAATCATGTCAAACACATTCTCACCGGCGTCGCCGACAGCAAGAGACTGGATCGATCCGGCTCCATTCAGATACGTGACGAGTGATAGTCCCTGCAGTCTGCCTACGGAGTCTATGGGACTTGATCCGCTGACAGTTATCCTCGTGTTGATGTATGGTACACACCGGGACATTTCTACTGTGGAGATGAGTGATGTGAATATGCTGAGAGGTGCAGCATCACGAGTAGTCATTCCAAGACGAGGGTTTATCAGCTCTATCGCGTACAGTGTAGGTGACTTCTTGGACTCAGGGACACTGCACTTTTCTTTCGTAGAAGGCAGAACGTTCTCGTTGTTCATCAGACCGGCATACGCAAGCGTAAATTCTGTGTTGTCGCCACCGTAGAGCTGTTTGGAATTGACGTAGCAGGGAAGGTCTGCCTTTTTGTCGACATTCGTCTCGTACGGGAAAGTTATTCTGAGAAACCCTTTGACTGCCTCTTTCGTGTCCTTGTCATCACCGATGAAATCGTCCATCGATTTTGCAAACTCACTTACAAACACGCCACCCTTTACGACAGAGACGAGATTATCAGCGAGTTTCTCTAATTTTGCATCCAGTGTGGTCTCGGCAACACCTGCATTGGAACCAGTAGCTAGCAGTGCTGAAAGGAGTGCCTTGTCGCTAGAAGAGTCGGTGTACCCTCGCAACCTGGAGACTGCATCGTCGAATCTCGCGTTCTTATTTGCAATGCTCATATGACCCTGTTGACATCCTGCATGTCAGGTATCCTGAGAAGGGTCCCAGGAGGAACTTGTAGAGACCAACCTATGTTTGATGCAGCAGCAATGACCCACCAGAGTGTAGAGTCTCCGTACTCGATTCCTGCTATCATGTCAAGACGTTGTGATTCTTGCAGAGTTCGTGTCACGAACCTGATAGCGCCAGAGGAGATTCCTATTCTGATATTGTGAACAGTGTTGGAAGTGCCTCTTGCTCTTCCAACACTTATGAGTGGTGCTGTAACGTAACGATTCATTAGAGTGAACCAGTGTTGTAGAACAGTGAATTGATGTGTCTTCCGACGGGGTAGGCAGGTGCACGCATAAAGCCATTGTGGTCGAGGCCCATTGGTATGTCATGGATGGGTGCAAACTGTATTGAGACCTTGCACATCATCGGTGCCTTGGCGTTAGTGTCAGTCTCCCATGGTGTGCTATCGTCGTACCACGTGTACTGGAGACTAGTTATGACTCCTGCAAGTCCTTTGCCTCCTGCAGCCTCGAAACTACGCACGATAGAGTTCCCCTTGAAGTTTTTGAGTGAATCAACAGAAGTGGTGCTAGGTTCTTTTTCAGATTTTACAAAGACTTTCTGCACCGAGGATACAGGAACTTTGACATAGTTGAGAGTTTTGCTCTGACCATCTAGAGAAACTTTGATCTCCTTTCCTTCAGGAAGCTTGTAGATTGTATTGTCGCTCTTTGCAAGTGGGTCCTTCACTAGCTCAGTATTGCTATTCAAGAGAATCCTGTATGGCTTTGAAGTGCTACCGAGCGCGCTGATGTTAAGTGGAATTCCCTCATAAGCATTCACTTCTATCGATTGGCCAGTGAAATAGTATTTGTATTGTCCGCCGAGGTCATCGACTGGGTCTTTCGGCTCGGTGGGGAGCTCATCGACCACGATGTCATTGAACGAAGTGTTCTCAAAGAATAGAGCATTTTTCTTTTGAGAGTCTCCTGTTTCGCTTGATGAGTCTCCCAGTCCAAATATCCTCGCAAGGTTGAAACGAGAATAGTTGCTCCTTATGAGATCACCGACCCTAAGTCTTATGAGAGGAGAAGACCCTGGGACTTGCGAAAAGGGTTGGATGAATGAGACCTCGCTAGACCCTCCTGAAGATCCGGCGCCCGTTATCTCTGTGCCCTTGGTCCACTCTGGGTAGACGAGAGTTGTCAGCTTGTTGATGGAAAACCACATTGCGTCAAAGTCTTCTCTGCTTGTCGCGACAAGCATGAATGTCATGCTGATAGATCGTGTCGTTCCCTTGTATATTTGCACAGGATCCATTCTGCCGTAGGCTGCGACAGACGTGTATTCAGGAGAGTAAGAGTCGCTCAGATCTTCTATGAATGCGTGAAAGTTAAGGATCTCATTTGTCCTGAGATCCTGCATGTAGAAAGGAACGTACTCGGCATCCAACTTGCTCTCGAGTGTATCAACTTCATCTTTGCCCAGTCTATTTGTGTGAAGCCTGAAGTCTTTACCTAACCTTCTTATGTCTTCATCACTGCTAACCACAATCTTTCTGGCGGTCATGAATGAAGCTGGCATGAGGTACGCACCTGAGCTATTCGCCTCCCTAAACCCCCATGCAAGTGTCTTTCCATTTTCTCTTGCTCTTGATCTTGAGACCCTGAGGGCTGCATCACTCTCTGATCTTGCAGTGTCTGAACTCGGAGACATGTTGGAAAGCTTTTGCTCATTCAATCTCTGGTACTCCTGCACTGCTCCCAGCCTTGCGAGAGTATCCACGAATCTCACTATCCTGCTCTTTCTCAGGATGTCGATAAAGGTTGCAAGTGACTCAATTCCTGAGACTGCACCGCCGCCGGTGCTAAATTGCCTCCCAATGTCTGCTAAGCCCTCGCCGAGGATCTCTAGATTTCTGACGATACTTCTGGATGTTACGACGTAGTACCCTGAGCTTCCCAGAAGACTGAGAACAGAGCCGAGAACGTTACCTGGGACTGTGCCACCTGCCTTCAGGACATTTATCTGGTCATCAGAGAACCCTGTGTAGCTAGCTGCTCCCTTTGCGACAAGCGTGACGTAGTCATCGTCGTAGGGACGCATGAGACCGAGGAAGTCAGTAAAGAATTTCCTGACTGAGTCACCCTTGCCTATCGAGTCAGGATTCCTTTCGCTTCCCTGCGTTCCTATCTCACCATGTGCAAAGTCTACCCTGTTAGAGGCCCTAACGAGAAGCGAGAGGAGAAAGCCGAGCGCTAGCGCGGCGACTATCGAGGCGACTAGCAGTATGACCATGTTGAGGATCATTGAGATCGGGAGGATACCGTCGAAGGGATTGAGATACGTGTTGAGTGTTCCGTAAGACCCTGCGTTGTATTGAGATTCTCTCACTCCTTCCTCTTCTCCTGCACCCAGGTCGAGGATCTCGTTCCCAAGGAAGGCAAGGCGACGAGAATGTGTAGAACCAGTCCCGTCCTCTCTCTCGGTGGTGTTCTGGAGCGCCTCTGTGAACCTCATGTTTTCAGAGGGAATCTTGACAATTCCACCTGCGAGACTCTCCGGTGTCACTAGCGCTCTTTCTGCACCTGTATCAAGAACATTTTCACTCGGCTCTACGCCTGATGCTCTCAGAAGTATCTTTAGACCCTCGTCTCTCATTCTCCTGTAGGCGCTGGACGATGCAGAAGAGGGATCAACCTGGTTCTCGTTGGAACCGAGACGCATCTGTCCGTCGTTGTAGTTTAGGACAGGAATGTTCTGGATGCCTGGGTCTCCGTTGGTCGAGACCAATACCCTTCTGTCTGTGAATCTGTTTCTTGAGAGGACGCTGCTTATCGATTGTGATATCTTCCGTGAGGCCGGATTTGGACTGGACTCTCCTGAACTTTCGTCTATGTCATAGAGTGCCCTTTGTCTGTCAGTGTTGCTGAGTGAAGGATCGGAAGTCAGGGTCTTGGCGTCCTCGAATCTCTTCAAGTCCTCCTGGTTTCTGACAAAGGCAGGTTGGTTGTTTGAAGTTGGATCGACAATTGTCCCACCGTCTGTCACGCCCACGTCAGGTGAGATAGGGAATGCATTAGACGTAGGTGGAGTGTACGTGTAATCGTCGGGACCTGTCGCAACGGTGCCGTTCAGGATCGTGGTGCTAGTCGCCTTACCGAGGTCTGAAGACTTGGACGTCGTCTGGGAAAGGTATTGTCCCAGTGTCCTTCTCGCGGGAATCTTTATGTCACCCGTCTCGGGATCCACTACGTAGAGTGTCGGATCGAACGGCATTTATCTTCTCACTTCTTTGGCTTGTGATCTGAGACAGCCCTCGCTATCTCCTCGGGTGTGAAGCTCTGGTTCGCGAATGACTGTGCAAAATTTGCAATCACGCTCTCCATTCTCGAGGTGAGAGACCTCGAGAACTCCTCCAGCTTCTTCTTCTCCTCTTCGTTGAGCTTCTGCAGTGACTCAATGTACTCTGGTCTCTCGATGAGCTGTTGATATATCGTCTTTTGCGTCATGACCTACCCAGGAAGTCTTGTACTGTGTTGTAGAGCTTTGAGTTGCTCTTTAGCGTGGCCTTGTGAGAGACCTCAAGGATCTCCTTGGCAATGTCCTCTGCCTTCATTGTGAGATTGAGGTTCACAGTCATCTGAATCGGTTTTCTCTCGATGTTAAGGACTTCTGTCTTCAGTTTGAGCGCATCACCGAGATGGTCGATAGTAGAGTTCACGTCGATGTCTCCGAGATCTGCGAGAGCATCATTCACTGCCTTGATATCTTCGACGATAGCATTGACGACACCACCGAGCTGGACGTCCCTGTAAGACTGAAGTTCGTCTGCTATTGCTGCGATGTTGCTTATCCTCGACATCTGGTTCTCGAGGACTGTGAGATTATATGTGCCAGAAGCGTCTAGCGGTTCACCTGCAAACCGGCTTAGCGATGAAGAGATCTGGTTTATCTGTGAGAACACATTTCTCACTGTGTCGATCTTGCCTCTGTCCGCAAGTGAGGAATCAGCTATTGCTGAGACTGAGTTAGCAATGCCTGTAGGTCCTGTCAACCCGATTCTCAGAATGTTCAGAGAAGACTCAATTCCCGTGATAGTTTCTCTGAGGCTCTCTACAGAGTTGTCACTGAACCATCCCGTGTCCATCTCCTGGAATGTCTTGGTCATGCTCTGGAACTGTGAAGCTATCGTCTGGATTGCACTCACGGTTCTCAGCAAGCCCTTTGCCTCGTCTTCACTGAGTGACTGTTGTGCAGAGCTCTTGACTGAGGAGATGAGATCAGGCAGTAGAAGGGACATCGATCTCATCATCCTGGAGAGACCACCCACAATTGCGTCTGTCTTGGAGGCAGCGCTCTCGTCAAAGAAACCGACTTCAACACCAGCCAGAGCAGTGAGAGGCTCCATGAGAGAAGATGCGAGTCCAGCAATCGCTCCAATGACATTTGCTAGAGTCTCGACCTTCTTTAGCTCATCTTCACTCCACGTGAGTGCCATTCCCACGAGTGAATTGACGACGTCCTTGATCGAGTCAGTCGAGGTCTTGAGGAACCCTCCAAGAGATTCAACGACTGTGGGTAGGTCGGTGCTCCCGAACAGGCTGTTCACTGCAGGAAGCTTACCGACATCTATTGCTATCTTCGCAAAGTTTCCAACAGACTCAATGATAGACCTGAATATGTTCGCCTTCTTTTCTGTAACAGCAGGGTCTGCCATGTCTATGGAGTTCAGGGTCGAGATGATAGTGACTATGGAAGAGGCAGTGGCCATCATGAAGTCGCCGATGGCTCGAATTCCATCACCGGTTGGACTGAGTGCTCTTCTGATCTTCAATATCTGCGTAGTGAGACCTACCACGCCTGTGAGGGCCTCAACAGCCTTTATCACAATGTCAAAGATCTTGTTGGCCTTTTCCATGTCGAAACCTGCAGCTTCACTTTCAACGAGATCGACCATCTTGGAGATGCCGATTGCGAAAGCTGCAATACCACCTGTCATGAATACAACAGCTCCTGCGAGGCCGGCTATGATAGGAAGTATCAGCCCAGACTGGAAGAGTAGCACTGCACCTGCGCCGACTGCTACAAGAGCAATGGTAGCAAGTATCGCAAGTCCGACAGTCTTAAAGAGGTCTTCGACTTTCTGGAATGGGGTGTCACCCATCGCCCATATGCCTGCACGGACTGCAGCAGCGAAAGCAACAAGTCCAACTCCGACCAGCAGTGCAGCACCGAGCACGCCGAGCAGCGCCTTACCTATTGAAGCAGGACTAACCTTGTCTGCTATTTTTGACATTCCTATCGCAGCAAGAAGCCCGACAGTTGCATTTACCCAGACCATGGCAGCGCTTTCCCAAGATACACCTTGCATAGCTTCAACAGCAAACTTAGTGGCGTAAGCGAATCCAACAACAGCCACGCTGATGAACGCAATCAGTGCTACGCCGATGGCAAGTGCCTTGACTATGTCAGGATACTTTATCTTCTGCAGTGCATCGACCATCTTTCCAAGACCATCGGTGCTCTCAGCCGCCTTTGCAGAAGCCTTCTCTGCACCCTCTGGAACTGGTGGTGCAAATAGCTTTGGTGCTATCTTCTTGAGAGCAGCTGCAACCAGCCCAGTCGCAACCGATTTGATCAGCGAAGTCGCGAACGCTACTGCAAGATTGTAGGTCAGCAACGCTATGCCGACATTTCTTATGTAGGGACCTGCAAGCTTGAATAGCTCCCACAGGACTTCCTTGAGTGCCTCCCACATTGCAGGACCAGCTTCGGTGATAGCCTGTAACAGTGGTCCCATTATCGATTCGCCTGCACCACCGATTGCAGAGTTCACAGAGCTAGGGTCTTTCAGGTAAGCGCTGAGAGACTTCAGTGCGTCTGTAGCTCCCTCGATGAGGTACCTTCCGATGCCTCCAAGAACGCCAGCGATAACCTTCCCGAACAAGTCCAGGCCGCCGAGGAACTTCTTTGCACCGTCACCGTCCTTGTCGAAGAACCCGAAGAACTTCTCCTTCATTGTCTTCATGAAGTCGCTAACTGCCTTCACTGGGTCTTTGCTGAGATCTCCAAAGAACTTCTTAAATTCCACACCGAGCTCTTTCAGGAACCCAGAGAATCTCCCTGGTTCGAAGAAGTCTGCGAGACCTCCGAACATGTCCTTCACGCCTGGGAAGACGTCCATGATCATCTTTCCGACTTCCATACCGAAGTGCATCGTAAGTTCGAGTGCCCTGGCGAGGTTTCTCATGAGACGCTGGAACTCTGGCGTCCTCGAGAATCCCTTCATGAGACCGTTGAAGAACTGCGTCATGAAACTGCCGCTCGTCTGTAGTGCCTCAGTCATTCTCTTGATGTTCAAAGAGAGCTTGTCCATGACTTCAGCCTGGCTGAGCTGTTTCTTGTTGCTCTTGTCAGCCTCCTTCTGGATGTCCTCGTAAGACTTGCCCATGTTCTTGTTGGACAAGGCAAGTGAGACCATGTTCTCATCCAAGCCTGCAGACTGTGCAAGCATCGCCTTTTCCTGGCGGCTCATGCTCTCGATTGACTTGCCTGTCGCAGCGAACGCCTGTCGCAACATGTCCAATCTCTTGGCAGGATCTTGCTCCTTCATCATCTTCATCGCGTCGATTGTCATGCCAAAGCCTTGGGCAAGCTTTGCAGCATTCTGAGCGGCGTCCTCGAAGTTGTCGAAGGCACCCATGAGACCCTCGATATCCTTGATCTCTAGACCTAATTTTCTGACGTACACCGCAGAAGTTATCATCTGCGTCTTCGTCATTGACCCGAACTTGCCCATGTTCGTGGCCATGTAACCAAGATCCTTGCCGAGAAGCTTGGAAGAGATTCCGAACTTACTTCCCATCTGAAGCGCAAGATTTCCCATCTCCTGCATCATCTGGGTAAGATCTCCGCCCGTTGCTATTGCTATCTGCCCTAGAGCCTTCATTTCCTCGTTTCCGAGACCGAGACCCTTCTGCATGATGAGAATCTTGTCAGCATTCTGCTCGAATTGACCTTGCAAGACCCCGAAGACCGGCCCCATCGCAGCAGCCGTCTCATTGAGCTCATTCAATGCTGCAGCAAGACCTTCAGGACCGTGACCATAAATTCTGGATAGTGAAAGTCCAGTACCAGCTAGATCTCCTCCTGATTTTTGCAGGTCGTTGAAACTGTCGATTACTCCCTTCGCTTCTGCCTTGTTAAGGTCGCCAAACGTCTCCCTAACATTCTCGTAAGCCTCTCTCAGTGCAGTTGAGCTGTTACTGAGCTCCGCTGCCTTTTCTGTGAGAATCCCAAAGACTTTTAGCGGTATCGAGAGTAGTGCTGAGCCCATACCAAAGATAGAGCTTGTTATCGAACCCAACATAGAGAAAAGACTGTCCATTTGAGCGCCAGTCTTCTCGAAAGCATCTCCTAGCTTTTCCCCAAGCGCCTCAGCGGCTTCCTCAGCGGTCTTTGCTTCTTTTCCTACCCTTCTTAGGCCTCTCGCGGCTCCAAGTGATGCTGGATATATCTCTTTGATAGCAGACTCGGCTCCTTTTGCCGCAGCAGCAACGGCACTGACGGCACCAGACGCTTGGTCTGCTCCACTAGTGACCTGTTTCAGACCCTTGTTGATCTCAGCAATATTCTTGACGACATCTTCAAGGTTTTCGCCTCTCATCAGTCTCTGGAACTCAATTGCAAGGGAAAGCTGTCCCTTCATGAGCTCAGTCTGCTTTACGAGCAGTGCGTTACGAGCAGTGATGGCCTCGTTTATGGCCTTTTGGACTTCAAGATTGCCCGTACCTGTCTCTTCAGCCATTCTTGATCACCAGGACCTCACATCTATCTATTCAAAACACGAAGAGCTCGCCGTAAAGGCGAGCCCCAATTTCCGTGAAAGACAAGAGAGGTTCTCAACGAGTCTCCAGGGTCGAGAACACTTCGGTCTGACACCTGCTATCCTCAGATACTCCACTTCTGTGAAGTGTATTGCTCAAAGATCCTAACTGCCTCTTTCTTCCTGTGAAGAGCCTCTTTCACTCTTTCTGTCTCACCAGACTCAAGTGCGAGAACAAGTTCTCTAGAAGACATTGTAGCTTCGTGGATCACGGCAAGAGTCTTGGGAGGACCGTGAATTTCAATCTCACTCGTCTTCCCAAGAACAAACTCAACAATCTTTCTCTTTAGTCTCTTGTCCATGGCTCTATTTATAACGCTACGTGAACCGCCTGAGCTTTGCAGGTACCTGTTGTCTTGACCTGTTCATCATGGCACGTGCCTCTGCGCCATTGTCATGAGCAGCGCGTGTATTGCCACCGCTCTTTTCGTTCGACTTCTTGATCTCCTCTCCCAGCCTTCTCAGGAACCACGCACGGTACTGTATCGGCATGTTGTAGCACTCCCAGTAACTGAAGCCCATGTAGTACATGAGAAGAAAGGAGTGCTCGAGGTAGATCTCTCTATCGCCCGGTGTCAGGCCAAAAGAATGTCGCCCCAAGGGGCATTCTCACCTCCGACGTCTCATTGCAGGAGGGACAGTCCATGAAACTCTTCATCTCGATTCCTGGTTCATTCCTGTCGATAAACTGCCTGAGCTGTAGTGAGTCCTTGGCAGGCATGTTCCTGATGAATGAAGAGATCAGCGCCTTGTCAGTCTTTCCATCTACAGAGACAAGGGAGAACTGTAGTCTCGTGGTGACGAGATTATCAGAAAGTGCACCAGCCTTCTTCTTCCTCTCCTGGATCTGTAGGATCTCCTCCTCATCAGAACCAGTGAGAAAACGGAACCTGATGACCTTCTTGGTCACGGGAAGCGTGAACTCAAAGAGGTTCTGCCCGACCTCAACAGGCTGTATCTCAAGCGACTTGATGGGAAGCTGTGAAAGGTCAAACTCCTGCTTTGACTTGGTCGCACACAATGGGCAATCGACCTCCGCTGTGTACTCTGAGCCGTAACCGGTGATCCTGAGTGCCACCATGATTGCATTTCTGTCGCCAGAGATCATCTTGTTGACGTCAATTCTCTTGTCGATGAGGCAAGACTGGAGAAGTGTTGTGATGACAGTTCCCTTCTTGATGAGAGCCCTTGACGTGAGGATGTCCTCCTCCCTGGCCGTCATTGCACGAATGTCAATAGTCTCCTGTCCATGTAGTGCGTTGTCTGTTGGGTAGACGATACCCTTGGAGGGGAGGGGAACAGACTCAACGGGAATCTCGAACCCGAAGTCGTCCTTCATTACGTCCCTTGCGGGAATGGGGCTTGATGGCGATCCACCGCCGAATACTGAGTTCTTATCGCTACGGTCTGACAAGTGAAACTCTCCTGTGTTGTTGTTACACCATATCGATTATCACGGTGACGCATAAGAGGTAAACATAACAAAAATGCGAAAGGCTCGGCTTTGTGCCGAGCCTTTGCAAGAGGTGTGATTGGAGCTTCTATCTCTTTAGAAACTTGTTCCTGGCATAGCCACCACTCTCGCCCTCTTCGTCCTCGAAGTCGATGTCGTCCACCTCATCCCAGTTCTCGTAGTCAGGAAGTGTGGTGAAAGGTGTTGTGCCGATTCCTAACCTATGCATTAGGAGGACGGCGGCGCCTCCGACAACAATGTCGTCACCGTAACTAACAACTCCAGCAAGGGATTCAGGCATGTCGTAGAATGAATGATATTCTGCGTGGTACGCGTCACTTGGGTTGACCTTTCCCGGTATAGATTGCTGCTTGTACCAACCATGGACTGCAAAGTGATTGGCAAGCTTCTTGAGTGCAGCTTTCTCTGCAGGCGTGCCTCTCACTCTGCTAAACTCACCCTGGGAAGGAGGCGCGGTTGGGGAGACGGTGACCTGGGAGCGCTGCTTCGTGCCCTGTGCCATCCACTTCTCGTCATGTGCAGCCTCAAGCTCCTCGGCGTGGTCCTGATAGATCTCCTCAAAAGCCCTTGTGTACTCACGACGTGCAGCATCGGTATCTCTATACCGGAGAGCGAAGTCACTCCAGTTTGGAGATGGGATCCCGACCTTCTCCATCGCGTCCTTCATCTGCATACGCCAACCGTCGTACTGCCAGTACTTGCCCTGGCCTGGCCCGGTGTCAGCCTCCTGCTTGGCTGCAGCAAGCGACTTCCACCAGCGATTCACTCCATCTGCACCGACAGACTCAAGAAGCCTTCCTATTCCCTTGATCTCTTCGCGAATGATCCCACGAAGCTTAGACTCAGTGATCCGAAGTGACATTCTTTTTCCTATAGAACAGTATAACTATAACTTCGATAAAAACAACAGCGGCCTGACATTTTTTGCCAGACCGCTGAGTCAGATTCTCAAGAATCTCTGTGATAGCTCAATATTGGAGCACACAGTTATCCATCTGCAGTGTCAGTGCAATCTCAGTGGGCTCCTCACCGGAGTAGTCGAGGTCACC